>Ga0209489_106742_pt1 | contig 18080 bp, 13 predicted proteins | sample SiratrowhiteBW_FD_187527 | JGI IMG/M metagenome (GOLD analysis project Ga0209489, IMG submission 187527) | Root nodule microbial communities of legume samples collected from California, USA - Siratro white BW (SPAdes) (version 2) | ecosystem: Host-associated > Plants > Roots > Nodule | place...
TTTTTTTTTTTTTTTTTTTTTTTTTTTTTTTTTTTATTTATTTTTTTGTTTTTTTTTTTTTTTTTTTTTTTTTTTTTTTTTTTTTTTTTTGGGTCTGGAGCTTTGGACTTTTAGTTGATTCTCACTAGATTGGTATTTAGCTCAATAGGAAGAGATATTGGTGAAGGAGGAAAAGATGATAGAAAATTAGTTAAAGTGGTTTGAATATGTACATAGAAGGCCATTAGAGCTCTATTCAGGACATTAGATTGCATGTTTTCTAAGTCTTGTGAATGAGGGGTGGAAGAGACCAATAAGGATAGTGGGGGATGTTGTTAACTCTGAAAATTTGATCTTTAACCGGGTTGAATGATGTTGGGTGACCATGTAGCCGACTTCACCTAGTGCGAAAAGGCTTTTTGTTTCTGCTGCAGTGGTGGATTTATGTCGTCTAGCATGGTCATGAATGTACACATGGTCACGTTGTTCTTGAGGGTGGTGTTGAAGAATTACTCTGGTTTTTCTATTTTGGTCTTTACGTGGGGGATTTGTTTCCTCTCCTGTTAGTTGTTGAATAACAGGGTCCTCCAACTGATTGTGGTGGATGTGGATCTTTATTTGGTAAAGTTTGCTGTTTCACACTTTAACAACACCTTATCTTGTTTTTCAATCCAAATCCCTTTGTGGGCAAGTTTGCTTGATGCTGATTGGTCAAGAAGTAATTCATGAACCTCCTTATAGTTTCCCTTATAATTACGAAGTCCCTCTTATTCTTCTTGTTGATCTTAAATTGTGGTTCATTCAAATGCAGGAGTGGAAGTCGTGTTCGGTTGGATGTAAATTTGGGTTTAGTGGGGATAAGAAGCCGGATGCTGCATTTGGGTTACCTCAACCAAGTGGAACAGCTACCGTTCTGCGATCAATGGAATCAGCAGAATACTATGCTGAGAACAATATTGCCATGGCAAGACGGTGGGTAAGCACTGTTGGAAAGTGATATTTCATTAGATGCCTACTTCTTTTTGCATGTGATATCATTGCAATTCTAGCTACTGTCTTTACTTTCTTTCATTGAAATTTTTATGTGGACAGAGTAATCCATTCCAATTCTTTTTTTCAAATGTCAATAATTAAACTAATATTACAATGTCATTTTGTACTAGGAGGGGATATACCATTGTAATGACAACCAGTCTATCGTCGGATGTTCCTGTTGGATATTTTTCATGGGCTGAGTATGATATGATGGCGCCAGTGCAGCCAAAAACTGAAGCTGCTCTTGCAGCTGCATTCATTTCCAATTGTGGTGCTCGAAATTTCCGGTTGCAAGCTCTTGAGGCCCTTGAAAAAGCAAACATCAAGATTGATTCTTATGGTGGTTGTCATAGGAACCGTGATGGAAGAGGTACATTATAATATCTTTTATAGATTCAACTTCAATATTTATTAGTGATCTTTTAAACCTGTTAATATTATTATAGATGTTTCTAGTGGGAGTTGCACTTGCAGAGGTGACCTTGTTTAGTGTTTCTTCTACCTTTTAGAAGACAACTCTTGAAATTGAACTTTGTATATTAATGCTAGCTTCTTATTTTGCTCCGAAAAAGAGTGAGAAAGCATTTAATTGCAGAATTTAGACACTAAAAGATTGTAACATGTCTGTAACGTGCCTGTAAATGCCTTCTGGGTTTGTAGGGATAACTTTTTTTTTTGGTCGAAAGCTTTTCTAATTTTCGTTGAACTTGTTTTTCTAATTTTTGTAGGGATAGCATGGTCTGAGAACTTGTTTTTATATTTTAGAAGGGACAAACTTGGGTTCCAAACTTGAGGCGCCCTTAGTGTTGTTCTCTAATCAAAATTTAAGTTTGATCTTCATAACTTATATCATAAAGGTTAGCATTAATGGTCAACACTGGCTACTGAGATAAACGTCATATTTTAATTAGAGAATAGGGTAAAATATGTTTTTGGTCCCTCAAACTATTCAAAATTGGTTTTAATTCGTCTAGAAAATTGTCTATTTTCAAACGCCTCTAATTTTGTAATGCATCACGATTGGTCTAAAAGCATTATCTAATGTTTTAGGAAGCACTATCTAATAGCGCTTATGCTCACAATCTAAACCGCTTTGAGGACCAAAAATAGTGCATTTTTAAATTAGTGGGATGAAAAATGAAAAAAAAGGAGGAAATAAAACCAAAATTAAAAAAAAAAATTGAGGTAGATTTTTTGGATTTATTGAGAATTATATTTTATTTAGGATTATTTTTGGCAAACAACTTTTTTCACTTAGAGTCCTTGAAAAGACTCTTGCTCTAAACATGAATTCAGTTTTGGGTTTTGAGTAAATACTATCGGTTTGTTCTCTAACTTCTCTACCCCCTTTCCAATTCTCTCCTTTCTCCCCTTTTGTTCCTTGTTGAGACTGAAGAGTAATTTTTTTAATGAATCTTCACGTAGAAAATATGGAGGAGTGCGAAACTTGGAAGTGTTCTATCTTTTTCTTGCACTTATTATTAGTTTGAAATGCATTTTGAATGAACTTGTTTTTAGTTTGCTGCACATTATCAGGAAGGGAAAACATAAATTATCCTTGAATCTTGACATGTCGTTGGACATGAACAAACTATGTTCACAACTCAACATTACGAATCTCAAGATAATTGTTGTTATGTAAAATCCAAGAATGGTCTGATTGATTTATGACTACTTATTGATTTTAAAGCTTTAGGAAATTAATCCTCTGATTGAGTCAATGACCTCCGAAGTTCCAAAGATTATGTGATGCTGTTGTTATTTGTTAATGAATACAATTGTGGTTATTATCTTATTCTATTGCAGTGAACAAAGTGGAAGCCCTGAAGCACTACAAATTTAGCTTAGCATTTGAAAATTCTAATGAGGAAGATTATGTAACTGAAAAATTCTTCCAATCCCTTGTTGCTGGTATGGATATATATATTTTATCTCCATTCTCTTGCATTTACTATATATAGACAACATTTATTAATATAACACTAGTTCTTCACGGGCTACAAAAACATTTTAATTTGGCTCTTACATCCCATCTGATTTTCTTTTATATCTAAGATTTTCTGTTGAATTGCAATTGAATACTCAATTTTGAATAAGTTTAGCAAACTTAGGGATGATAAAAATTTCACAACTAAATTCAGGAAAATTTTTCTTGAACATAAAATTTGGACAACAAAACGTTGTTCCTTTGATTTTATGGTGAATTTTCGAGATGTATGTATATGGAAAAGATAAAGCAAAAGTGATAATTGTATTCTAGTAACTTATGCTGTCAATTTTTTTATGTTCAAATAATGAAATTCTTATATTTGTTGATAAACTAGTCCTTTTTATGGTTTAGGCTGGAGTAAACATTCTTTAGTTGTAATTAATCATCTTAATTCTTACATAATGCTCTTTTGAATTTTTCACACTTGAATATGATCTACTCTCTATCTTGAGTTAATTGCTTCAAACTAATTGACAACTATGAAATACCGATATTTCAATCTGCTTCACGTATCCAACACATAGTTGGTACCAATATACTCTGTTAGATACTTATATGTATTTATGAAGTATCCAAGCCTCTAAAAAATTATGAAAATTTAATACTATTATAATATTTATAATATAGAAACATTGAAGCATTATCCCTTGACGGATTTGAGAAGGGAAGAAGATTTCTTCTATTTCCATTTTTAGACAATAGAGAGTGATTTAAGATGATAATGGTTTATAATTTTTATTTTTTTAGTAATTTCCTAGAAGTGTGTTTTTAAAATGGATTTTCAGATTTCAATTATATAGTTTATGAATTTTTATATATTTTTAGATATACATAATGTATTGGTGTGGTGTATGAGATATACATATTGTGTCTGTGTACATCATTAATTGGCAATATACTCTGCATTTGTGAATGAACTTTGAAATGATGAACCGAACTTAAAATTGTGTACTGTTGGCATAAATTCAAGAAATTATACGGTGAATGAAGTGGATATTTACAATACATTTTTTTTCTCTAACACGTGATAATATATTAATGTGCAATCAAGTCATATTCTTGTATTCTGGGATGCTTCAACATGAAAAATGCATTTCCATATAAACTTAACGCAATGGGGTCTGGTTTCTTAATTTTTTCACAATTGAAATATCAGAAGAACCCACTTATAATGCTGGTTCTCGATATTAATCTCTTTTATTGTAGGAACTATCCCTGTGGTTGTTGGTGCTCCAAATATTCAGGACTTTGCTCCTTCTCCTGGTTCAATTTTACATATTAAAGAGATAGAGGACGTTGAGTCTGTTGCAAAGACCATGAAATACCTAGCAGAAAACCCCGAAGCATATAATCAATCATTGAGGTAAATTAAATGCTGAAGAGGAAGAAGTTGTTTGAGTAACTTCCCTTTTCACATGTTTTTAGTATAAATCTTGGTAGTTTGAGTTTATCTGGTTTAGAAAATGTGAATGGAATTTGTGTTGTTATGGTTTGTTTTGTGATGACTAGGTGGAAGTATGAGGGTCCATCTGATTCCTTCAAGGCCCTTGTGGATATGGCAGCTGTACATTCATCCTGCCGCCTTTGCATTCACTTGGCCACACTGAGTAGAGAGAAGGAAGAAAATAGTCCAAGCTTTAAGAGACGTCCTTGCAAGTGCACTAGAGGGCCACAAACTGTGTATCATATCTATGTCAGAGAAAGGGGAAGGTTTGAGATGGAGTCCATTTACCTTAGGTATCATAATTCTTTCCCATCAAACTGGTTACTTTTGATTGTTTTTCATCAGACTCAGACCAACTGTGACTTTCCATTTTGGCTCTTGAAATAACTCAATCACAACTCATGATGGCAGGTCTAGCAATTTAACTCTGGATGCTATGAAGGCTGCTGTTGTTTTGAAGTTCACATCCCTGAATCATGTACCTGTATGGAAGACTGAAAGGCCTGAAGTTATAAGAGGGGGCAGTGATTTAAAACTCTACAAAATATACCCAATTGGCTTGACCCAGAGACAAGCTCTTTACACTTTCAGCTTCAAAGGTGATGCTGATTTCAGGAGTCACTTGGAGAACAATCCTTGTGCCAAGTTTGAAGTCATTTTTGTGTAGCCTGTTCTACCTGAATTAGCTTCACTTAGCTGAGCTCTAGCTAGAGTTTTAGGAATGAATTTGGCAATGAATATGGCATGGCTTTATTAATGCCTGGTTTCAAAGGCCAACTCATTCATGTTTTATATCAGAAAGACTTCTCGCTTTAAATTTAAACTCGTTTCTGTAGAAGTGCAAATCCTTATTTAATGCTTAGTTTTAGTGCTTTTATCCGATCATTTAGAAGTTTTGTATATTATGGGTGAAAAACTGAAAATCTAATTGAAGCACCAGATGTTTCATTTTGTTTTGATGATCTCGAGCTTTTCAGTGTCTACAAATTATGAACATTAGATGAAAATATTGGAGGAGTTCCTAATCTTTAATTCTTCATCTTATTCATTTGTTCTTGAGTTGTGAAATCATATTTACCTAAGATCCATAAGTTTTAGGCCTTCATATTACTTGTTTGGTCTTTCTGTGAAACCATTTATCAAGATTTTATAATTAAATAACGTGATTAATTCATTTAATCTATTGTATTATATTCATTTGGTGATCGTTGTAGCAATTCAGTGATATATAGTTTTATGTTGAATATAGTTTGTGTGTGGCCATACATTTTCTTTAACAAATTGGTATGATATGAGGTGATGGTGGATTTCGGGTAGCTACAACTAAAACTAAATTTAATTAAAAGAGGGGAAAGAAAATCCATAGTATCTGTGGTTTACATTTTTCTCACTCTAATGATCAAATAGACATTGGAGGAGGAAACTTTTACCCCCGAAAAGCCCATTTCCCAAAAAATACAGAGAACAAATCCTTTAAAATTATTTACAGAAAACTGACCTATTTTTAACACAGGTCATATTTGGAACCGAATTCTATTTTTTTTTAAAATAACATTTAATAAATATAAATAAATTTTATTTATATAAAATAGTCATATACTTATAATTACGTTTTAATTAATTATTCCCTCTGTTCCTTTTGAAAGTCTTTTGAGAAAAAAGAATTATTGTTCTTTTTTATGTATTCTTTGTAAAGTTTAAGGTTGTATTAATTATTTTTTATCAATTATATATCTTTAATTTTGAAAATATTATGGACAATTAAATTATTTTTTATGGCTGCTTCTATTTACTAATTATTAGTGGATAATTTATTAGTTTTCAGTTTTTTATTTACCTTCTCATTGATCAATAAATTTTGTTCCATTCTTTAAAAAGATGTCAAAGTGAAATTACAAAGGAAAATAAAAACAAAAGTTGATACTTGCCTAGAGAGAGTTGAAAACTCTTTGAATAACACACAATATGATATTGAGAGAAACTTGCAAGTTGAAGATTTTCTTCAAGTTGATCAAGATGTTTACTCTTCATAAGTATTTATTTATTAAATACTCTCCATCATTATCATCTATTTCCAAAAAGAAAAAAAGAAAAGTGGTGAAATGATGCATAGACATGTATAGTTGTCACTTTATAGTTTAGCATAGTTTGGTTCACCTTTGGCTCTTAACAAACTTGTAAGGTTTGTGGAGCCATCAAATATCCTATCCACAAGATTTGTCAGACTCTTGGCATGTGTTTCTCATAGTTTAATGTTAAGTGCATGTTTAAGATATTATTCAATTCCATAAATAAATAAATATTAATCATTTTAAAATTACTAATGATCAATAATTACATCTTAAAAAATAATCAAATAGATGTAACCCCAGTTGCAAACGTGACTGGTTATCTCTTTGAGTTCTATTTCAAATTGGCTTCTTTTTCTTTTCCTTTTCTCACTTTATTATAAACTATGTTCAAGTGTCCTCTTTTCGTGGTCTTCATTTAAATCACGTCAAACGCTTACATTTAGCCGCATACAATGACCCAAAAGTCCAAAACCATGAAGAGAGAAACCGTGGGCACACAAGGCCTGACACTTAAAATCTTATTTTACAAAAATCAATAGCATAAAATCTTTTAAATTCTGCATAATTTTCACTTTAAAAAAAATTACATTATTATTTATAAATGTTTAAGTTAAACTTAGAAAAAGATGAAAAATAAAAATAACAAATAGTTTGTATAAAAAGTGTACATGGCATGCAAATTTTAGAGGGAAATTTATTTAGTAAAAGAACGTGTTATGACGAGGAAGTGACCCTTGGTCGCACTGAAGGGTCTATTGATCCGAGGAAGATCAACTCTTGCTTACTTGTAAGGTCCTTGTTCACTCTGGTCCTTTCATCCTACAAAAATGAACACACTTCTCTCAAATTATCTTCACAACAACTTTGAACTCATCATTCTCAACACATTTTCCTTCCAATGTCTTCTTTTTCTGTTCGTTTTCTGGCTCCTCCATGCTGCCCCAGCTCTCGCTCCAAGACACTGCTCTGTGCCACGCCCACGGTGGTTCCGGCTGCCCCAGAGGCGGTGGAGGCGTCGAGGTTGGAGCCTAGAGTGGAGGAGAGAGATGGGTACTGGGTTTTGAAGGAAGAGTACAGAGGGGGCATCAGCCCTCAGGAAAAGGTGAAGCTTGAGAAAGACCCCATGAAGCTTTTCATGGAAGGTGGGATTGAGGATTTGGCTAAGATGTCCCTTGAGGAAATTGAGAGCTCCAAGCACACCAAGGATGATATTGATGTTAGACTCAAGTGGCTTGGCCTTTTCCATAGGAGAAAGCATCAATGTAAGTTTCACCTTTTCAACTTCCTTTTTGTTTGCTTCATCACCACTCTTGATATGCCATCATTACTTCTTTCCATGACATAAAATTAGTGTAATACACAAGTTAATTTATACATGTAAACTTATATAAGAGAAGCTTAATTCATATTGTGGGAAGTTTATCTAAATATATCCTGAGTCTCAAACCGAGAGGACCACATAAGTTGTTGATATTTAAGTTAATTGCATTTCAAACTCAGGTTAAGGACAAAATTTTATATTTGAATCAAAATTAGAGTTTAGTGTTAGTAACTGACACAGAGGGCACATTAAAGGTGGTTGGGCTAATATATTTTGATTTGCAAAACCAGATGGTAGATTTATGATGAGGCTGAAGCTTCCAAATGGGGTGACAACTAGCGCTCAGACTCGGTATTTGGCTAGTGTGATAAGGAAGTACGGAAAAGATGGGTGTGCTGATGTGACAACGAGGCAGAATTGGCAAATCAGAGGTGTGGTGCTACCTGATGTGCCAGAAATTCTTAAGGGACTAGCAGAGGTTGGTTTGACGAGCCTGCAGAGTGGCATGGACAATGTGAGAAACCCTGTTGGTAACCCTCTTGCTGGCATTGACCCTGATGAGATTGTTGATACTAGACCTTACAACAACTTGTTATCTCAATTCATCACTGCCAATTCACGTGGCAACCCAGCTATGTCAAACTTGTAAGTATACACTTGGAGTGTGTGTGGAAAAACGCCTGCATAATGACTTCTAGTACAAAAGAATAAGGAAAAATAAAATATTGAAGTTATTTCCTATTAGCTTGTCCAAAATCTTATTTTTAACTCATACTAATTTTAACTTAAGAAGAAAGTAACTTAATTTTATGATCTAAGCATTGGTGTGGGGTCCTTTGATTGAATGTTTGAAATTGTGCAGGCCTAGGAAGTGGAATGTGTGTGTGGTGGGATCCCACGATCTGTTTGAGCATCCCCACATAAATGATCTGGCTTACATGCCTGCTAATAACAAGGATGGTCGTTTTGGATTCAACTTGCTGGTTGGTGGTTTCTTTAGTGCCAAGAGATGTGCAGAAGCAATTCCACTTGATGCCTGGGTCTCTGCAGATGATGTAATCCCACTTTGTAAAGCTGTCCTTGAGGCATATAGGGACCTTGGCTTCAGAGGAAACAGACAGAAAACAAGAATGATGTGGTTGATTGACGAACTCGTAAGTCGATTATTTTATAAACTTTTGCCACTTTTCTCTAACATCTGTTTGACTTGAGTTTTACTGTAACATTTTCTTTTATAAACTATAATCAATCTAAACAAAAACTAATACCATCTATAGAACCAAAATAATCCATGACACTTGCGTGCTATTTGACTCTCACTCACTGAGAAACACTGATAATAAGCATGACAACTACAGTACAAAAATATCATATTTTTCCTAAACAACTAAATGACAATCTTTTTTAATAAACAAAATATTAAATTGAGATTAGTCATTGTCAAGATATTTATCATGTAAATAATTGTAAAGATGTACTTTTACAAGTTTCAACTTTTTTTATAGAACTAATCCTCAATCTAGAGCTTAGGTTGGTGTGACTAATGCTGGAATTCATGAAATGTATCTGGTTGGGAAGTAAGTGATAAGTGTTTGGCAAATGCAGGGGATAGAAGTATTCAGGTCAGAGGTGGAGAAAAGAATGCCAGGAAAGCAGTTAGAGAGGGCCCAGGAAGATCTGGTGAAGAAACAATGGGAAAGAAGAGACTACTTAGGTGTTCATCCACAGAAACAGGAGGGTCTAAGCTATGTTGGTATTCACATTCCAGTTGGTAGAGTCCAAGCAGATGAGATGGATGAGCTGGCCCGTTTGGCAGATGAATATGGCAGTGGTGAGCTGAGGCTAACAGTGGAGCAAAACATAGTAATCCCCAATGTGGACAACTCAAAAGTTGAGGCCTTGCTCAAAGAGGCTCTCTTGAAACACAGGTTTTCACCTGAACCTTCTCTCCTGATGAAAACACTGGTGGCATGCACTGGGAACCAGTTTTGTGGGCAAGCTATAATTGAGACAAAGGCCAGGGCTTTGAAAGTTACTGAGGAAGTGGAGAGGGAAGTGGCTGTGACTAGGCCTGTGAGAATGCATTGGACTGGGTGCCCCAACACCTGTGGGCAGGTGCAGGTTGCAGATATTGGTTTCATGGGGTGCATGGCTAGGGATGAGAATGGTAAGGCCACTGAAGGTGTGGATATTTTTCTGGGAGGGAGAATTGGAAGTGATTCACATTTAGCTGAGTTGTATAAGAAGGGTGTGCCTTGCAAGGATTTGGTGCCTGTTGTTGTAGACATACTTGTAAAACACTTTGGAGCTGTTCAAAGGAATAGAGAGGAAGGGGCAGATTAAGTTTTAATGCTTTCTTAACATAATATAGTATTGTCTCTGGACAAAGTTAGAAGATGAGAGATGCAATACAAGGATGTTCCATGTATTATATGACATGATATGCATCTACACTTTTAATAAGACACGTTGATTCTTTACTAGTCCCTAAGTTTCACTTCTTTTGAAAAGATGAGTGCTGTATTTCTTATTTTCTTATGGCAGATGATAAAAGTAGATCTTTTTTTATTCTTATCAGATTAAAAGTGAGAAGTATATATTGAAGGAGTATTGTTTGAGACAAATGGTTGATCTTTCAAATTTCATTTACAACAGTTAACAAGACAGCGTTTCTTTTTCCACTCAAAAGATGACATTTGTTTTAAGTGTGTAACATTTTATGTGTAGTCTTTGCTAAAAAATAAATAAGAGTTTGAGAAGAAACCTCTAATGAAAATTTGAAATCAAAGTATATTTTAATAGAAATATTGATCACCCTCCCACCTCCATGAAACTTAGATGTGTGATTAAAAATTGAATACATTTAATATTTGAGTCCAACATCCTAATAATTTTGAGATATGCAAATAATATATATATATATATATATAATATATGTAAATGTTAAATGTTATAAGAATTACTTACTCAATAATCATATATACTTGATATTTTCAATAGTTTTTAAGAAATTGTGTATAAGAGAATCTCTTACAAATAATTTTTTTCTGATTTAAGAATTGAAGAATCTTCTATAAATAAATCTTTCTTTGATTTTTATCAATAGTTTGATGTACACGTATAAAAAGATCAAGTTCAAATTTTCAAAGATCTCTCACTTTCTTAGGAGAGCACCACTTATTTCTTATATGCATCATAAAGCAAAACGTATATATATTAAAAATCAATTAAGGAGCTCAAATTCTCAAAGATTATGTTCATATTTAAAAGGAGAGATACAATATGGATTTACAGAAAAATTATTATCTACTCATTACTAATTTTAATCTAAGTTAAATCAACATATAATAGTTTAAGAAAATGTTGTAAGAAAACATTTTTAAAACATAAAAATAATAAGATAATTTGTTTTAAACACCATTACGATCTCTCACTCTCACCCTAAACATTTTCAGTACAAAATAATAAGAGAAAAAAAAATTACTCTTATTACTTCTTTTTTGAAGTTTTTACGTTAGACATTTTCTTTTTCTTTCTTATTTTTTTCTTGTATAGCTTAAGCAAATCACTTTATTGTCACTTTTCTTCTTCTTACATCTTTTACTTCTTCAGCCACCCAATCCTATCTTCAAGATAAATAATTAGTTTCAAACTTATCTTTTAGTCTGTGTTTTATGTTACAGACAACCACAAACAATCATCTTAGATAATTTTTTCGACATCATTGTTTGGCGTAAATATTATTAACTTTTTTTTTTCTTTATTACAACTTTTATCATACTTCTAGATACTTTTCTCATTCTTTAGAGTCCCGCTTAATTTTATCTTAAGTGCTTCTATTTCATTTTGCTGAATTTCTCTATAGATTCTTTCATCTTTAGTTGTGTTCTTTAAATCACAATCCAGAAATTATATTCCAAGAAATCATGTTCTTTAATTGTGGATGCATTGATTATAGTTTGAGATGATGAGCTTGAGGAATTTGATGTTGTTGCTTGGTTGAACTAGGGACAAAGTTGAAGGTTGGAGATGAACATCCTAAACCATAAGGAAAATCTGGAAATTTAAAATCTATAGGTGGTGCAAGCTAAAATTAGGGGGTGCAGGTTGTGTTAGCCTAGAGATTTGAAATCAAATGAATCACTAAGCTCAAAATTGTTATGCCAAAAAGGCTTCAAAAAGCATAGAATTTACAAATAGCAAAATTAATAGCAAGGCCGTTGCTTTCTATACTAAAAAAAAGTATGATCTAAACTATATAGCATTAATAAAAATGTTTAAAATACCATCAAGTCTTAATAATAAGAAAGTATGGTCTCTAGGAGTGCAGAAAGAAAAATCCTTATTTGTATTATTCTCCAAAAATATGCTGCTTTGTTTATGAATTAAACTAAAAAAGGAAAAATAATCTTTCAATTGCTCAAATAACAAATACTCTGAATTGTGTCACATAATTTTTGGGGGAAGATAAAAGGGATAGGTTAGTAATATATTATTTTTATATTTTTCATCATTACAGAAATCCATATTTTTTGTTAACAAAAAACGGACTAAAGTTCATCAGTACTAAATTTCATTTGATAGTAAAAAGCTATTAAATTTGTGTTATTAAAATTATGATAAAAATAAATCAAGAAAAAATAACTAAAATTGGAACTGGACTTCGAATGTTTTCTAAGGTAAAAAAAAAAGTATGAGGTTTTAGTGGAAATTTTTAACTGTACTTAGCGTAAATGATTTCTTGGAGACGTTTAAACTACATCAAAGTTTAAAATTAAATAATTTCCTTTTAAATTTAAAATATACACTCATTTTCAAAGACATCATTATAATTTTGTTCATTTTAATATAAATGGATCTTTTAAGTTTAACTTTTTTCCTCTTTTTACGAACCTCAACATTAACCGCTAGTATTTAGTCTTTACTAAGAAGTTTTAGACTTACAAAATACAAAATGAATAGACTTAAATGAAGTCTTAGGCGCATTGTTTCAGTGTTTAATATCATTTCATCTACAAAGTTCAAAGATCGCATACACTACTTCTATATACCTCTAAAATAGAGCAACTCACTTTAGAAAGCAAAATAAATAATCTTAGTGTAATATGTAAGTGCTGATTTCCATATTAATGTGTTAAAATATTGAGCGTTAATTTTCTTATTAATAATTAAGAATACAATTCACTTTAAGTTATTTGTTTATCTTACTTTTATCTATCCAATCATAACCTATTATACAAATTTTGATTACAATGATAAAAATATAATATAAAACAATATTAATAGATATACCATTTCACATTTGTGAGGAAAGATTAGTCCATTGAAAATTAATAAAAAAATGAAAGGTGATGACCAAATAAGAACCTGGGATGTGACTAGTAAAAATCAACTCATCCATGGCAGTTTTTGAAGATGAATGACAACAACAAGACGAAGCATTTTGGACCATTTAGAGCAATAATCAAACACTGTCAATCACAACCACAAAGTGTAGTAACGTTTTCAGGTGCCCTTAAGCACAGGTATGAAACGTAAGGTGGTGACCACAATCTTTTTGCTCAACTCAAATATTATGCATTGTTCTTAGGTTTTTATTTTATTTTTATTTTGAGGTTATTTGTGAATGTGAATGTGTATGTCGCAATTTGTGATTTATGAATGTAGCACCGAAAGGTCTATAGAGATATATTTTTCTGTACTTGTATAATTCCCAGTTTCCTACGAAAAGATTCAGCATCTTTTGTTGCTCTTCTTAAAGGATTAGCAAACTATGAAGAAAAAAACAATAAAAATAATGAGATATAGCACTTGTTTGTTTTTTCATCCTCTTTTCCGACCGACCGAGCCCATATATATGAGATAGTTTAAATTTCAGTTATATTATTTAACTAGAAGTCTCAAATATCCACACCATGTATGATAGTAGTTATCCACCTCATCTTTTTCTATTGGGTTTTTTTATTAGCAATGAAATGCTAACTTAAATTTGCTTATTAATGTTTAAAATTTTGAATTTGTTTTATATTTCTATAAACTTAAAATATATTTATTACTAAATATGGATTTATTCTGTATAATTATATAAATATGAAAATTTATCTTTATGAATGAAACACAAATATATATAAGAATATAACAAGAAAGATATAGAATAATAATTACTAAAAATATTAATAAATACAAGTTTAATGTATGAAATTATTTAAGTGTGAAAATCTATTTTAAGTAGAAAATGAATATTAATCACATTTAGAATAAGACGTAAACAAAATATAAAGAAAAAAAACAATTACAATTTTACAAAGATGAAATATAAAAGAAAAGAATGGGAGAAAAAAACTTTTGAAGTGATAACGATTGTCACGTCACTTAGAAAAATATCAAAATAAATATCGATATCATCACTTGATTCACGATTTAAGATAAGACTTAATAAAAGATAACTTATGTTCTTTTTAAAATGTCTAGAAATGTTGTTCTAAAGAATTTATTTCAAATTTAATAGATTCAAAAGTTGATTACAAGAAAATAAAATCAATATATATAGCCTACATTTATCAAAATTCAAATGTTAGGTTTCCACATAAACAATCTTGCAAAAATAATAAAGGATATTGTTTCTCCAATCTTTTCTTTAGACTCACTTGTCTTAGTATTCTTTTAATAAAGAAATTCATTCAATTTTTATTTGTTGTTTATTATAAATGAATATTTGACCTTGAAAGAAAATAATAAAACAATTAATAAAGATTGTTGTCACTCATCAACATTCTTAAGAGAGAGGGTATAATGGAAATCATTTAGCCACAAAACCTTTGGTTAAGAGGATAGAAGAAGACTTTACATTTGAAATGTAGAATACTTAGATTTTTCTTCTTTCTTCTTAGGCTTGTACAAATTATATGGATGTGTTTTCTCTGGTATTTTTTTTGAAGGATTTTGCAAAGACATAAGTGGATCCTAATTGTGTCATGATTAGGGGTTGAAAAGTCAACTAAAAATCTTAGGAGACAATTGTCAAAATTCTGACCAAGAAAGGAATAAGAAAGGTTCAAAGCTTAAAGTCCCACATTATGTAGAGAATGTCTATTTTAGACATAATTGAGGTGTTGAACATGCAACTTGGGACATTAACTTCAACTTCTTAGTCCCACATTCCTTAGTTCAATAAGTGCAAGTGTATACAAGACTTTTTGTCCCTTGTAGCACTCACCTTGATTGAATAAAAATTGACTTTATTAAATTGTTTGTCTTAAGATCACAAATGAGAGTAAACTTTTCCTAGTTCTCTTTGGGGAACCTTCTTTGGAAAGGAGAAAATTGGATCTCTTAAAAGACTTATGAAGTTTGAAGAATTGTGATTATCTTCCACTCTCTTATAGATAAGGTGCTTCCATCATATATTTATTCAATCGAATGAAATCATGTATTTATATATGAAGAAGCTATAATTACATATATTTTCATATGTTAAGTAAAATGAAGTATTTACGTATGATGGAGATCATTCGCTTATAAAAATTATATTTTTCACTTTATAAAAATTTTGATCTAACAACCATAAACTAAATCTTGAAATGTTTTAAAACTTTATAAACTTTATGAATAAATACTCTATAAAATTTTATGAAAAAAAAAATAGTCAAATGTTTTGAATGAATATATAAAGTAAATAAAATTTTTTATTGTTGTTGTTAATTTATATATTTTAATTACTTTCATGACCATTATTCTAATGTATTTTAATTACTTGATAAACTTCATTTAATGGTTTTGAAAATAATTACAAAAATTACAAAAGAAATAAATAAAATAAGTGTCACACTTTTGACGTATGAAACTTAAACCACTCTCCATGCAAATTTTCACGGTTTATCTCATTTACAATTTAATTAATAAGTAATTTTGTGATGTTAAAAACTTTTATTTTTCACTTCTCTATATAATCATACTCTAACTATTTTTATATTATATTATATACATTTAAATTAGTATTTTTGAAAAAATAAAACTAGTCTTTCATCAACTTCTCAATTTTGCACTTAAGAAGTGTAACTAACTTTCACCTTAAATAAAACCAAACACATCATTTTAATAATTAAATTTATTTTGTTTTCATTAAACAATCAAAAACAGGATGTTACATAAAACCTTGTTTCCCCGCTTAGAAACATCATATTGAAGAAAGAAATACAAGAAACTACTAGAAAAGGAAGAAAACATATGTTTGGAAAGACAATGCATCAACTACATCATCGAGCACTAGTGAAAGCAATGAAGAGAAAAATTTATGTTTAATGATTGTTGTAGAATCGTGTTCTAATAATGTGAGTAATTCTAATTTTGAAGCTAAGTCTAACTTTGATAAATCGTTATATGCTTTTAATTAGCTTCATGTGAACCTAAAAAGTTATATTTATCAAATAATAGATTTAAGGAAGAAAATATATAACTTGAGATTAGATTGAAATAATTAAGAAAAAAGAACATATAAAAGTTTTTTAAGTCTTCTACCAATTATTATTTATAGATAAAAAATTATAAATAAATTTAACATTACCTGTATATCTGAATTTATAGATAATTTATTTAGAAATTTAAATTCGTTATTAATCATAAACTATTAATCTATATGAATACTGCATCTTAATTACTTAAATGACTTATCTCAATTTTGTGAGTCTTATTATAAAGGTTTAAGCATTCTTCATAAAATTCTACTCTAATACTAAGATTCTTAAATTGAATGTTAAACATACTTTTATAAGTTTTATAATTAACTAAATATTAATAATTAAATATACTATTTATTGTTTTCTCTCATGTAAAACATAATTCATTGAAGATAAGAATGTAACTTAACATAACTTCGTAATCTCATCAAGTTAGTGCATTTATACAAGTTAACTTATTTATCCAAATAAGTTACATTCATTGCTAAATAATATTTTTAAAACACAAATACTGTGATTAAATATAATTGCTACTTAAACTATTTGACTAGATAGATATTTAGAAAATATAAATTAAAATTATGGTGTTATCAATTAAAGTGAATTAATTTTACTATTTTTATTACTTTTACAAGTAATTTTATTTTTCTATAGAAATAAAATAATATGAAATATTTAATTTGCATTATATCTCCTCCAAAATTTTCTGGTATGCTTTCGTCACTTACGTTATGACAAAACATAACCTCAGGGAATGGTGACCCCCACTACATTTATTCTTACACTCTAATTCTCCACCCAATAGATTGAGACATTTTTTTTCACAACCACAAATTTCAGTAGCTCCATTTATTGAAAGCAAATTCTACCATCAGTGACTGCATTTATGTGGGGAGCATTAGATATCAAAAGGCACAACTTCATGATGCAATTATTGGTTTGAAATAAACAAATCATATTATTTTTATTTTAAAATAATTATCGCTTTTATTTTTCAAAATATTGGCTTAGACCATCAGTTATAATTGACTACTTATTATTGCTTCTCTTATGATGCATGGATAAATTACGTGAGATATGAAGTTATTGTGCATATATGAAACTATATAAAGATTTGATAGAAAAATATGTCATATTAGAAAAAAAAAAAAACTTTAGTACGTTGTTTATAAAATCCCTCAGTGTTTCAAAACATCTTATAGGACACGGTTCTTCATGAGAAAAAATGTCAATAAGAATCTTCTAGTGAAATTAATCCAGGAAATTGATTTATATAGTCACGTGCTAAATAAAACTATTCTGGTGTAAAAGTTACACACATAAATGTTTTATTTGAGGTAAAATAAATGTTTTGTTAAAGTGAAAACTTACAAAAAATCATGTTATTACATAACTTCATTTTAAAAAATTTGTCTTATCTAAAGATGATTTCCATACTCTTCAAGTAAAATTGTATTAAGCTAAAACAACTTCCATATCGTTGATAAAGTCTTCTAATGTAAGCATAATTTTGTTTAAACTTAATTTTTTTTTAATATCTTTTTGATTTACAGTGAAATCGTACAGAAAATTGAAACTGAAATATGCACGAGAAATATAATTTTAATATTAATTTAATTTTAAAGCAGAAGTCATGCATTTAAAGCATAATTCATAAGTTATGCATCTAAAGTGCAATTTCTTTATAATGGATCATTATATTCAATTTTTTTTCTATTTATATTTTTGCGTTGTTATAATTTTGTAAGAGTGTTTTGAGAATATATATATATATATATATATA
>Ga0209489_106743_pt1 | contig 18077 bp, 6 predicted proteins | sample SiratrowhiteBW_FD_187527 | JGI IMG/M metagenome (GOLD analysis project Ga0209489, IMG submission 187527) | Root nodule microbial communities of legume samples collected from California, USA - Siratro white BW (SPAdes) (version 2) | ecosystem: Host-associated > Plants > Roots > Nodule | place: USA...
TATATATATATATATATATATATTATGATTGTAGTTGCACTGGATTTTATTTTTTTAAGACTTTAAACTAATATGTGAGTTACTTATTTTGGAGTATTATATTATTTCTTACAATTTTTGAAAGTTAAGATATATTGATTTTTTTATCAAAATTTATATGATTTTTTTTTAGTTTTAGCTTGAACTTTTATAATTGATTTTATGGATCTAATTAGAACTCATAATTAGATTCACACATGTAACTCATTAAAGAACTTATATATAGACCAAATAAGTTCTAATTATGAGACAAAATTCATTTGTCTCTTTGAATTGTTTTTTATTTTCTTATCTCTTTTTATCTCTTTTTGTGCTTTTCATTTGTCATCTAAAAAAAACTAATTCTTGAAATTCAATTCATAAAATTAAGTTTAAATTGAATTTTGTATTTATTAATTAACGTTTTGAGTTTGTTCTTCTTCTTTCTAATTTAAAATAATTTGTATTTTGTGATATTAATTTATATTTTTGTGATCTTAATTTGTATTCTTAATTTTAGAAATTAAAGTAGGAATCGATCCAATCTTAATTTAATATGGATTAGATTGAACAATATCTTGATTTTATTCATATATTTGGTTAAATGAAGTTTATTTAATTGAATTAATTAATAGAAACACTTTGATGTGAAAACTTGGATTTGAGTATTTAGATAATTATTCTAAGATAAATTTTTTGAAATCTTAAACCTGTGAATGATCTTTGTTTCCACCCTCAAATTTTCAATCTCTCTTTACGTTTCAATTCCGTTTAAATGTTAAAACCCTCAAATTAATTTGTAGACGAAGAATATTAAAGATTTAGTATAATTGATATATATATATATATATATATATATATATATATATATATATATATATATATATATTATATTATATATATATATATATATATATATATATATATATATATATATATATATATATAGTATAATTGATATATGTGCTTTGAGGATAGACATGAGTTGTATTCTTTGATTTTATCTCAAAATGACATTAAAAATTAATGTCCAAGGAAAATGTTAATATTAAGGATTATTATTTTTATAAATCAGAATAATGTTAATGTTAGCATAACCATAAAAAAATGAAATCATGTTATGTGCTAATGGGAGTTGAACATGGGGTTTTTACTATTCCTTATTCGTATCTTTATATTTAAAATATGAAACCAATACATTAATGAATTGTCACATAGACTAATTAGATGCCCACGTGCTAAAATTATAAGTCAGTTACACATGAATGAGTTTAAACTGATAAAAATATATATCACTTAATACTAAAAAAATCAAACAATAATTAGTAGGTCAATTGGGATGAGTTTTAATTTTTGATTATGTGTACTGAGAACACCCCTTCCCAAATATGAAGATAAACCAGCTAAGGTGGGAACATAATAAAAAAAAAATTGTTTAGAATTAAACGTTTACACATTAATTTTGCCATTATTTTTGAGTTTATTTGAACAAATTTTTCCATAAGAATTTTTATAAGAGAAAAATAAGAAGAAAAAAAATAGCTTCTACATAAATTAAAAAATTTAAAAGTTTTATATTTCTTTATACTTAAAATAATCTTAATTAATGTATACATAAACTTATTTAATTTTTTCGCATTACTTTTTTCATTTAAAATTATTTTCAATCTTTACAAATAAGTTGTACAGACATACCTAGCTTCTCTACAGAGTAACTTATGAATGGAAAGTGTGATAAAATAAACATTAATAGAAAGCTAAATTTAGGATAGATAGAAAGAATGGAGTATAAAGTGGAACAAAAACAGTAACATGAAGAATCATGTTTGTGTTGATGATGAATTAATGCAATAACACTCAAAAGTTTTGCTAAAACCAGGCTCTAAGCACAACACTCTCTGTTGTCAGATTCTCAGATTCCTTCTCTCATTCTTTCCTATTATTTTTAAGGAAGTTACATCCTTCTTCTTTATCTCTTACTTTTCTTCTTTTCTTTCTCTCTCCCAAGCCGTGCTTTATTCCATTGAACTCTCTCCTAAAAAGAAGACGATTCCCCCTCGATCCTTCTTGTATTCACAAACAACATAACATCCCTTTTCTCTCTCTCTCTCTCTCTCTCTCATTCTCCCCCACTTGCCCTAGAAAGGAAGAGGCCAAACACCCTCTTTTCCTCTTCCTTCTTCCTACTTACCTCCAGTTTTGTCATGAACACTTCCTCCTAAACAGTTTTTCTCATTCGTTACGTGAAAAGATGGCATCTCAAGTAGAACTTAGCATGGAATACAAGCCCTACACCTATTCCACACTGCTCAAATCCTTTGCAGACCAAACTGATCAGACCTACAAGCTCGAAGACTTTCTCTCTCGCTTAGAGGAAGAACGTCTCAAGATTGATGCCTTCAAGCGTGAGCTTCCTCTCTGCATGCAACTCCTCACCAACGGTACACCTCTCAATCAATCACCATCTTTTACCAAAGAAACGTAATTGGCACTTTCAAAATTCCAATGAACCAATTACATCACAGAATGTCCTAAACCCTAAAGTTTCATCAGCACCCCATCATGAAAATATTATTCATTTGTTTTCTTCTGATCTTACAAATGATTCCTTTCATATTAAGGTCTTCTATTTTTTTCCACCACCTGCTCTCTTTCTAGCAGTTTTCTTCTTTTGCTTTTGCTTTCTCGTATAAAAGTGCGAGAGAGATATTTTCTTTATTATTCTTTTTACGGTACCCAAAGAAATTAACCATTTTAATACGGTTATTTTTTGGGCCAATAATTAAACGAATTGAAGCACATCATGAGAAAGAAATAGATAATTTCTCAATAGTAGAAAGTCCAAATTTCTAGGGTATCATATAATTACTAATTATTTTGTATATATTAGTTGGGTGCATATATACACAACCATGAGTTTATAATTTTATTCTTTGAATGCAAAAAAACAATCTCAATTTCGTTCTTTCTTTTATTTTGCGTAGCTGTGGAGGCTTCAAGGCAGCAACTACAGGCCTTCAGATCAAACCAAGGCACAAGGCCAATTCTGGAAGAATTCATACCCATAAAGCATCCGAACTCTCAAGAAAGCACTGAGAAAGCATCAAACATATCAGACAAGGCGAATTGGATGACATCAGCTCAATTGTGGAGCCAAGCAAACGAAGGAACCAAACCAAAATCCACAATTTCATCACCAAAAGAAAGTGCTGATACAGGGTTTAGCGTGAGCCCTAAGCTAGCCTTAGACAACAAACACAGGAATGGGGGAGCCTTTTTACCGTTCTCAAAAGAGAGAAACCCATGCCAAGGAGTAGGGGGGCTTCCTGAGTTAGCCCTTGCCTCTTCTGAGAATGAAATGGAGGTGAAGAAGTGTGAAGAGTCAGAGAAATGTTCCAAAAGGGAGAGTTCAGGCAAAGGAGGGAGTTTTGAAGGAATTGTTGATCAGGGAAAAACTGCTGCAATTGGAACTGAGACACAAACAGATAATACTACAACCACCACAACTAACACTACTGGCCAAACTCATCGGAAAGCAAGAAGGTGTTGGTCACCGGACTTGCACCGGCGATTTGTTAATGCTCTTCAAATGCTTGGTGGATCTCAAGGTATAATCAACTAATATATTTTTCTGCTCTATTCAAATATGACCTTTTTCAGTCTTTGGTTTCTTTCATTTTAAAGATTAAAAATAAACAAAATTATTTTACAAAACTATTTTTATTTTAAGTACCAAAAAAGATAATCATATGCATAATATTGGCTTGAATTATAGTTTTAATCATTACTGCAATCGAATTATAATGATTGCAGCAATCACTGATAAATGTTTTTTCTTTCTTTTTGTTTTGTGTTACTTTACAGTGGCCACCCCAAAACAGATCAGGGAGTTGATGAAGGTTGACGGTTTGACCAATGATGAAGTTAAAAGCCATCTCCAGGTACTTCTATCTCTGGATTGTACATAATATATACAGAAAGGAATAATGAAAGATCCACTTTGTTTGTGTACTGCACTAATTATCACTGCTTCACTGACACTTATACCATATATCACTCTGCACAATACATATTCTGCACTTGGAAACCATGTTTTCTTCTTTTCATGCTTCCTTTGTCTCTTTCGTTGCACTTTCTCAATTTTCATCATGTTTTCATCATAAACTTTGTCCACAGAAATATAGGCTTCACACTAGAAGACCTAGTCCGAGCCTACATGCAGGAGCACCAACACCACAACTTGTAGTGCTCGGAGGGATTTGGGTGCCACCGGAATATGCCGCTGCTGCGGCGCACTCCGGTGGCCCCAGCCTCTATGGCCCACATCCTACCTCACACGTGCCACCGCCACACTACTGTGCAGGCACCCCCGTGTCGCAAGAGTTCTACAACTCAGCTCCATCACTATCGTTGCCACCACCACAAGACCACAGTCTCCACCACCACCATTTTCACATGTACAAGACTGCACCACAGAGCCAATGCTCTCCGGAATCAGATGTTCGGAGCGGTGGCGAGCGATCTCAGAGCATTGTGGATGGGAAGTCGGAGAGTGGTAGCTGGAAAGGAGAGAAGAAAGGGTTGGCGGCACTGAGAGATCAAGAAGGGGAAGACAGCACTGGGAGTGAGATCACTCTTAGATTCTAGGGCTTATGTGGCACTGTATATTATTATTTTTAGAACTAGGGTTTTTATTTTGATCTTTTTAGTATTAACATGAAGGAAAATATATTCTCATAATTTGAAGTTTTCAGAGATATTTGTTTCTGTTTGTAAACAATGGATTCGGGAAAGTAAGTGCATGCTATGCGTCTGTTTTGTTTCGCTTTGTGTGAATAGGCGATGTTAACAAAATATGAGAGGAGGAATTCTTCCATGGTTGGCATTTTCTTCTTCTCTTGGTTACATATTTGCCCTTTTGATTTTGTTGATAATTAACAGTCACTAACAGTGGTTTCTGCTCGCTGGTCAATATTTTAATTGAAAAATAAAAGTTTTAACAATTTTATTAGCCATTTTGACAATTGCAAGATGAATCAGATCAAATCCCTATACATCCATCCGAATGAAAGTCCATCCACCGTTCTTGTCTTACCATGCGATGAAGATGACCTTGCTAACGAAGAACAAATTAGGGTTTGTAGAAGACACAAGTTCCAAAACCACCAAAGAACCGTGCGGTTTTTCCTTTTATCTAGCTACTACATTATTTTGTTTTGGTAGTTAGTATATTAATAGTTATATATATATATATATATATATATATATATATATATTAATTTATTTAATATATAAAATATATTTTTTTATATATTCAAGTAATTTTGTTAATAATCGTATTTGGTAATCACTTTTTAGCACGTGAATGTTGAAAAAGCTAGGAACTTGAGAATGGTAATAAATGAAACCTAAATGCCGGATTCGACACAGATCTGGTTGAAGCGGGTCTTCCTCCATTTATGATTTTTCTCAAAGAATGGGCCATAAAAGAACCACCGAAAGTAAACAAGTCTTAGTTGCACTTTCTTTCCTTTCTTTGGCTTTTGCAATATGAAAGAAGAATTAGTTTATGTTTTTCATAATAATATAATATGTATTTTTTTAAATAAATATTTATTTTTATCTAAATTTACAATTTATAACAATTGTGATTTCTTTCATATTTAGACTGGTAATTCTCATACTTTCAATTTAGATCAATGGAAGTGCCATAGTTTAAAAGATACGAAAATTTATATAAAATAATAAACACAATGTAACAAGAAATTTCAAAAAGAAGCGTTTTTATACTTGTTTCTAAAAAGATTTCGCTTTTGATATTGAATATATGAAAATATAGCTTGTACATCATTAATTTAAATTTAAATGAAAGCAAGTCATTATGTAAATTTAAGAATCACATAAATATTTTTATATTATCTTGTGAATAAACAACTACTTATAAATGTATGGTTTAATTCAAAATTAACCTTCGAACATAAACTTAATAAATAACTTGGAATATTGAAGTTAAGTTCAAGATTTATAACATGAAGGCTCAAATAGTAAATTTCAAAAGCAACTTAAATGCAGATAACCAAATAAAAAATTATAGAAGAGATGTAAAGCACTGCAACGCAACTCTTTCGTCAGCCTTTCTCATTTGGCATTATAGAAGTTCTTAATGATCTTTGTCGATTTTTTTTTTCCACCTAAAACACATTACATGAATCCCATATTATAATAAACCTTTTATTTGACATGTTTATGAAGCCCTTTTCTTTTAGTGTAACTTCTCAGGTTCTTTTATGATTTCATCAAGCTCACAACCTTATCCATTTCCTATTTGATTATAATATTCGCTCACAACCTTACACTTTTAACTTACAACCCATGATTTTCGCCATGTTATCCTCCATAACATTCTCTTCAAATTTGCTTATATATTCTCTTAGTAAATTACCATTACACTCTACGAGCATTCATAACTCATTTGCAAACTTGTGAATACTTAAAATTCTTTGCCTCTATTGTTCTTCTTTTTTCAAGAATTTCCCATCCTTTTAAGCTATCAATGTTCACCACTTCATCTTCTGCTCAATGTCATTCTACACCGCTAGTGGCAGAAGTTCAATTAATAGACTTCAATGGCTAGAAATTTACGCTTATATTGAGATTGAAGGAACAAATCAATAAATTATTGGAAACTCGAGTACTTATTTAGTTTTTGCTTTTGTTGGTCTTTTGAGGACCAAACTTATATAAACTCTTTTAAAGATTTTTTTTTTCTTTTGCATAAAAAAGATTAACTTTAATACATAATTTAGATTAAGATAGATTTTATAGACATAACTTTCAAGGTCTACAATAGTTCTCCAACTACAAGAGAGATCCAACTACTGAAAATGATTAGAGAAGATATAGAAGATTTGTGTTTCCATTGGTAAAAGATTGGAAACTTCAATCTCATTCAACTTAGCAAATTTGACATCTCCTTTTTCGATCATTTACTAGAGTATAATTTTCATTTTCAATCATTTTCATCTTACTGATTTGACAATAAAACGTTATCATTTGTTACTTCCAATAATCAAAATTCACTCCTCTAAAAAAAGGATGTCTTTCGATCGTCTATCATTTTAAGTAGAAAACTAATCTATATGAGACAAACTAAAGAAAAAAAAAACAATTTAAAAGATTAAATAATCCAAAGAATATATTTAAAGTTACCACTAGAAATTTTTAAAACAAAGTAAACAAGCTAAATAATTAAAAAAAATCATCGGTAAGGATTGAACACTATTTAGATTATTATTAGATTATTAAAACCAATTTGAGCATCCAGTAGAAAACTAAATTGAAAATAATCTAAGTATCATATATAGAATCATATATTTTTTAACTTTTTTATCATACTTGTGATAAATGAAAGCCACTTAGATATTCACTCACTCTTATATAATTTGGTTAATTTATTTTTTTCATGTTTCAATACTTGAATTCAAATTTAAAGGAATTTTAAAGAATAGATGCTAATATTTAATTCCTAATTATGAAGCATCTAAATTCTTTAACAATTCATCTCATCATAAAACTATTTTTTTAGAAGTCAAGAAAATAAAAAATTTATAAGGAAAAATATGAAGAAGATACTTCAATTATATTTAAACAAACAACACAGAGAGGAAACAAATTGAATCAAGACTGCTTCAATATGAATTTGCAATCTGTCTGTTCGTGCTCGAGTGCTGTAGATTTCGATTTTATCAACAAATCACTCCACCAATTTTAACCAGTGACAAAGTTCCTTCAATGATAATTCAATAGTGTTTGCAACTCGATTTGCTTGGATTCATGAAAATCAATTAAACAAATGAATTATCGTGCTAATTTAGCACTAGCTGCCAAAGAAATCACCAAGGAAACCACGCTGAGCGCTTGCCACCAATTCGAAAACAAAGCCACTTTAATTTTCCATTAACAGGTGCCAATTCTCTTCTGCATTTTAAAATTTTGATTTTTTTTCAAAATTTAGCTGTTGTATCTTAAACTTCAAATAATTCTAAAGCAACTGAAATGATTTTCTGCTTCCAAATCACAAATTCAACATGATATGAATCAATTTCACTCACATGCACGCCTTGTGTTTGACGAAATGTGTTAATTGTTTGCGCCACAAGGAAGAACGAATCTGCACTAAAGCCAGCGAGCTGCTTACGATTCTCTCAACACACAACTATGAATTTTGCCAATTGCAATCAACAAGTCGTGCTAGCTAATCCATCCGTTCAAAACCGCTTGGCACTGATTCATCTAATGCACCAAAATTGTTGTGATGCTAGAACCAAAATTCCATGTACTTGTTAAAATGATGAAATCAGCTTCAACCTCTTCAATGCACAGACCAGAACAATGAAATTCAAAATTGAAGCACCAAACAGAATTCAAAATTGCCCCTACCGTTCGATAAAAAGCTTCAATGAAATTTCAGAAATTATATGGAAATGTCAGATCTATGGTGGAAATAGGGGGAAATACCGGAAGAATCTCACAAAAATGAGAACTGAGTCAACTCATATAAGAAAATGACGCCACTTTCAACCCAAAACCTTAAGGCATTAGATTTGTGGGTCTTCTTTCTTATATGTTGCTCAAGTTTCTTATTCCTACTTGTACGTTTAGTCTGATATTATTCTTGAAGTAGGTAGTTAAACTTGTGCGTTTATTGTATAAGGGTTGGAATACACATGAAGTATTTCTTTTAATTTTATTTATTTTTTATTATTAAAAAAAAATAACAAAATAGACTTGTAAGGTGAGGTTTGTATTTATCTCGCAAGTTACATTTTCAAATTACGGTCACAAGATAAAAATTTAGTCCTATCTTAGAACACAAAACTGTAAAATTAGAAGATAACAATAAGGAATGCCGCTGACATGGATCTAAGAGGCCTTCAATATTGGATGTGGTGAGTGATCTTTGTTTGGGGCAGTCCCACATATGTACCCTTGTTTTGTTATTGCTCTCTTTTTCTTAAAGTGAGAAATGATGAACAATGCATAAATAATAAGCCAACAAATTGAGTTAATCAATGTGAAGAAAAAAAAAAAAAAAAAATTTGTATGTAATTCAAAGCATGACATCTCCAAGAATGATTGCGAATGATACCGAAAGCCACTTTCCAGATACTTGAGAGTGATTAAACAGGATATTGGCTTGTTCATTGCTGGGTGCAATCATAATGCAAAAATATAGCCCATGATTGAATCCAGACAAAAAGTTTAAAGCATTTGTCTTCTACATCAACAAGTACACGTTAAGTTCCTATCACATTCGCTCTCTCTCGTGTGTATGTACATGATGCTTGTGGGACATATATATCTGCCTTTAAAACGTGATATTGCTGGCTGTGACAGTGGAGGAAGCCAAAACTGATTTCAATTAGCATTACAACTTTGCAAAAGTGTAGGGCTTGTAGTGCCTTTACATGTAAGGATTAATGTTATGGATTTTTCTCATGTTTTTCGATTTTTCCATATATGGCTCACCAATCATCTCAAGCAATTTAATCAATCATTTTTTTTTTATCCTAACTTTTTCTCTATGTTTATAGTGGTAGCACCATTCATATGTGAAACAAAACACCAATTGAGCCTATACTCTTTAATTTTGAAATAGAAAAGACGTATGCAAAAGGAAACGAAAGGAAGGGGTTAAAATTGTAGAGAATATTTACTTCTAACCCCACATTACAAATGGCAACAATTTCACGAGGTGAATAACAAAATTTAAAAAAGTTGGTAAATTACCAAAATTTTCAACCCACTTTGCTACACTGGGTTGGGTTAAAACAAAAGTAATATAAAACATAGTCTCAGATGACAAGAACACTCAATTGCTTTATCTATAGATGATGTAATTATTCATAATGCAAATTTTTTTCTCATTTTCTCCTATTTAATATACACATTTTTATTATTTTTTTCATTTTTGTATGTATTTATTTATTTTTCTTGCAATTTGGCATTCCACAAGTTTATGGTGACCTATAATTTTATACAAAAAAAGAGAAATTTCCACTCATGCACCATTTTTGTAGCCATCCCAACACTAATTCTGATAATACTTGGTTGGGTTTGAGGATACACTAACTATAACAGAAAGGACGAGTCTACAAAGAAATTATTGCTTGTTGTGAAGCATACCAAAACTCGCTGATCAAGTAGCCGGATATTCAATAAGGAATCTAAAATCAATTCAGAGTGAAAACACATTTTCAAGGTTCAAGCCATTGCTTCAAGAAAATTGTAAAGTTAAGCAAGAAAAATGTTTCAGTGAACAACTAGGAAGCATCATGCGCATTTTAATAGGGAAGAAATTTTTTGCTCAAGGGACGTGTTTGAGATTAACATTGAAGCAAAGACCAATTCAAACCACTGGTGAACGTGTAAGTGAATAATGATAATTTACAAATCTAAAAATAGAATTTAACCTTTATAGTGGAGATAGTATCTTTTTTGGAGATAATTTTTGTTATACTTTGATCTCTTTGTTGTAAGAGTACTATTAGTGTTTACGATAAATCTCTTATTCAATAAAATAAAGATGTTACTATGTATCACTATTTTGAAATTGAATGTATTTTTCTTATTAATTACAAATGAATATGAGTTTTTCTTATCCTTTATTTTATACTAGTGATTTTATTTGTTATCATAATGTTTGTAATTTGTAACTATTTGCGATGAAACTATATCTGACACTTTAAAGAGAGATATGGAAAAAAAATTTAAAACTAATTTTGATTAAATTTTTTTTTGATTAAATTTTTTTGAAGGTAATAAATTGTTTGGAATAAATTTACTATTTCTTAAAATCTAAATTATGGAATAATCTGTAGAACATACTTTTAAAATCCTAAAAAAAATCTTAAAATTAGTTGTAATTAAGTTATTCAATGTATTAAGATTTATCATAACATTCATATCCATATGCAAACGAAAACATTTATTTGTATATAGATCTTAATATATTACTTGCTTATAACGTTGAAATATTTATTGTTTGCTTGAAAAATCGATGTTTAATTAGTCTTAGAGTTTATTAATAAAAAATTACTCTAAAGTAGAAGTAAAATAATGATGTTGCATAAATATTTGATAAAAGATAATTTAATTATATTCAGGAATAATTATAGTTTAATTATTTTGGATCTCAAATATATATTGTTTAGTTAATTTTATTTCTTACAATTATTTCTTCATACACAACTCATAATCAAAGTAAAAAATATACATACAGTTTAATTAGAAATTTATAGTTCATATAGAAAAATTAACTAGTATTTTTGTATCGATATATTATTAGTATTAACTATCAAATAGAATAAAAATATACCACACACCACTTCAAAATTTCGATACTTTTTTATTTAACGTCTTTCCACCTCGTGTACGATAAACTTCCATCCATACAAGAAATTTTCATGTTAAATTGGTAAGCCATAGACAATTTTGGGGAAAATATGGACACACAGAAGGGTACACTTGTATCACTAGACTTGCCAAGAGTTAAAAGGAAATGATAAAACTTATATATGCAATTTATTGTGTTTATTGTTTTCTTCTTTAATTCCAATTGGGATTTTAGCTTGATACTCTTTCTTTTATGTTTTGTATGTATATGGCAAAGGGAATGTCGGTGAAAAGGAAAATGATTAAAGGTAGAAAAGCCATTTTTATGATGATTTCTCAAATATTTGAAAAGAACACAAGAAAAGTAGTCTCAAAAGTGGTTAATAATGAGTGCATGGTTTTACCCCTTGCAAATATAGTGATCCTTTCTCCATTAAAAAGACAAAATAGAATTCAAACCCTAACCTTTGGGATAGAACATAATGACATTAAATCTTAAAACCCTTATAAGTACAGCTTTGAAAGATCATCAATTAATCTTTGTCTGTTATGGTGATGTCCATAGATCCCCATAATCATTTTCATCTTTATGGACACACATTCCCCTTTCCAGGGTAATGTTAATCCTTTTGCCAATCATTTCACTTTGTAAGGGTCCACAATCTCTCAAGGGAGATTAGACACCATGAGTTCTCCAATTGATCTAAGATTGGTTCTTTAAAGCAATATTAGTTTACCTATTTTCTGTCCATTTTAATTTATTAATTAATGAATTAATTTAAGGATAAAACTTGCTTTATTTTGGCCACATTGACATGTTCATTCAATCAAAATTTATATTAGTTTCAACTGAAAAATAGTAAAATTAAACTTAGTACAGGCGACAGTTTATGGGCCTAGGAGAAAATAGTACAAGACTCTTGAAATATTAAGAAAATTAGAAAAGAAAACACACACATATATAATTTCATTCGAAAATGATATATTGTATATTCAATGTATATCATAATTCTAATAAATCTTATGTTTTTAGAGTAAATTGTGACATTTTTTTTTTGGGAAAAATACCCTAATTACAGGACTAGGCCAAATTTTCTTGAAAACATTTAATAAGTAATTAATTAAAATATTTTATTTGAGAATAAATTTTAAAATATTGAAAACTATAATCATTTATCAAAGGCTTTATTTATCGGCTATTTAATTAAATATTTTTGCAAAATAATTACTATAATTGATGTATAAATGAGGTAATTATGAAATTTTCTCTAGAGGTCCATGAATATATATATATATATATATATATATATATATATATATATATATATATATATATATATATATATATATATATATATATAAAAGGACCTGATAAAATTATTTTGGCCTAAACCCACTCCAGAAACCTAATTCAAGTTTCCATTATTAATTGATTATAACTTAATTTACATCGCCTAGTAACTATAAAAATTAAAATAAAATTAATTCTTATATGTACCATTGACCATGAAAATTGGCAAATTGGTGATTAAAAATCCTCAAAATAATATAATTAAATTAGTATTTTTTTTTCTTGATTAATTAGGAACAGGTTTGTATTGAGTTATTATGTTTGATTTTTTATTTACTTGTGAATTATTCATTTATTTAAATTTCTTTCATACTGGTATTTAAATTTATTTAAACCTATATAAGAGAACCCATATAAGGGAATAATTCAAAATCTTAAGGTATTGGGTTTGTGAGCCCATTCGTTCAGTGACAAAGATAGGACGAACATGGCTCAGATACTACTTGTTGGGAGAATCTGAGGGGAAAACACCAGGAAGATCTCACAAGAATGAGAACTGAATCAACTCACATAAGGAAATGACACCACCTTCAACCCAAAACCTTAAAGCATTGGGTTTGTGGGTCTTCTTTCTTATATGTTGCTCAACAATCTCATTTTTATTCAATGTGGACTTAGAATAATACCTAACAATACCCTACTCTATCTATAGTCGTTTCCAAAATACTTCAAACACATGGAAAGTCTCACTTTTATAAAAAAAAAAAAAATATCCATGTGAATCTGGAATAGTCATTAATTTTGATCAGATCCTCTGAGATTAAAAGTTATTGTAAGACCAAACAAATCCATGTGTAGAAGGTATAAAGGTCTAATAGTAAAAATATAATTTTTGGGTTTAAATAAACTTTTTTTACTACACTTTCTTTTCTAGCATGTTTTGCAAAAAGAACGAGTTTTCCACAATCCTCTTATGATATTTTTCTTTGAAAGTTTTGAAATATGTTTTAAGTTCAAATGCTATAAGTTTTTGTGTCAAATGTCTTTTTCGGAAAGCACTCAAGTGACACTTTGCTTACTCATATCTATCATATCAATCACATAGAGATTGTTCTTTCATTTGACAAAGAAAATAGTCTGATCATCAAATGAAGAGACTACATACTTATCCTTGCTAAAGGGGACCATATAAACATTACCATATAATTGACTTATATTTAGTATGTTATACTTAAGACCTTACACATATAAAACATTTTAAAATTGATAGAATTAATATATGTTACTTTATTCTTATTACCTATATGAAAGACTAGTTTTTATTACCTATATCAAAGACTAGTTTTTCTCTGTCATGCTTTTAGTTTATATTTTTTCTTATAATTTTATTTTCAATAACCAAATTTTAAAATTTTATAATAATTAAAAATATTGTTTAGAGACTAAATCAAAACTTATAAGAAGATCATAAGAAAGATAGAATAATATATTTTGTCTAAAAAAAATAGAATCATATATTCTCTGAAGAAATTTATAACACAATTTTAAAGATAAAACTTAAATTATAAAATTTCTTCATTAATAAAATTTTATAACAATTTTTATGACATGATATTTAAAAACGACATGTACGTGTCACATAAATTTATAAAACAAAATTCATCGCAAAAATTAAATTTATCACTTTTTGTGATATCTTCTTTGTTATCATATATATTTTTTATATAGTGTTGAAAATAAATATTTGTAATGTGATAAGTAGGCTATTTCAAAATATGTGAAAAATAATACTATAAACTTGGAGAAAATTGAGAAAATAAAAGAAAAAGTTAGAGAGAGGCTTAAATGAAAGAAGAAAATTAGAAAAAGAGCATATAGGAAGAAAACGAATTCAAGATCCAGGAATTTAAAATTATTTATACTATTAATTTTGAAATTTTATTTAAAATAATATTTTTTTCTTCACTTTCTGACTTTAAAATTAATATTAACTCTTTGAATTCAAGTGATATGATAATGCTTAAAATCACAAATAAAAATATGTTAAAGTGAAAAATACGATTCTCTATATAATACACTTCTAACAAAATCACCTAATACAATAAAAATAATTAGTTTAATTATTCTTTTAGTAATGACTTTTAAAGTTATATTAGTTTTATCTATTAATAAAAAACACAGGTAATTATATTATTCAATAGAATAAGTAATAAAAATAATGTTATATAAAATTATAAAATAATACAACTAAAGAGATTCTTTCATTGGTATACACTTTATATATTTTCATCTTACTTTTAATCATATTTAAAAAAAATAAACTATCTAAATATTAAAAATAACTACACATATATTTCAACTACATAATATACTACAAATCACTCATATATTTTAATAACACAATATACTAGAAACAATCTACTATTTTTACATAGTTACTATTATTAAAAAATATAAAGATACAAAATGTCTCTTTTTCATTAGTCTTTTTAAAAAGAACTGTCAATTTTATTTTTTTTATTTTATATAGCATTGGAGGAAGTAACACATTTTTGTTAAAAGAGAGACAATGTCATTACACAGTTTTTATAGTATAAAATGTAAAAGGTAAACAAAATGATTCCTTTAATAAAAAAATAAAATGATATAAAGGAGAAAAAATATTATAGAAACAAAATATTAATAGTATATAGTTGTAAAATAATAGTAGAGGTACTAGGAGAGAAGCAGAATGAGGTGAACCTCGTATGAAGTGCTGGCCTTCGTTCTTGCTTTATAAAAGTTTGACCCATCGCCACATTACACATGCTTCTCCACAACTCTTCTGCTTTCTTTTTTTCCATTTAAGCACTGACATAACACAATTCCGCCATTTTTTCCGTCTAAGAAACTGACACAACTTCTCTTTCCCTTAAACAATTTCTTTAATTTTCTCTTTACTCTCATAACCTGCTCATACTAAGCTTTGCACCGGAGACTGAACCCTTCTCACTCCATGTATGTATGTAAGGAATCTCACACCTTTCTTTGCATTACTATATACTACTTGTCATTTTTCTTTATTACTCTCCAAGCACCCAAATGCTCCTTTCTGCATTTTTTTCATTAATGTATGTGGCCTTTCTTTTTCCGGTTCCCAAAAGATAAAAAGGCTTCATTGTTTTTTATCCTTTTAAATAATAATCAAAGTGGCACGCTTTCACCCCAAAAGCCCTTCTTAGATCTCCTTTCTCGTTTAAAGCTCCTTTCTTAAAGGTAGTGAAGACCAATTTCTGAAACTGCTGCAAAACTCTCCACTTTGCTTAGTGTTTTATCAACTATACAACTCCAATTTTGCTTCTTTTGCTTCTTCCTCTTGCTAATACCCTTTGTTTCTTGCCCCCTCCAAAACAACATTATATATTCCTTCTTCACAAATTTCTTTGCAGTTTCACATAAATTGCTAAAGAAGGTCCTGCATGGTGCTCACTCTTCACTGTTCTCTCCTTTCTCAGGCAAATTAACTAAAATTTGAGTTTTCAGGTTCGTTATAACAGCTCTAGATCTAGAAGCTTAGTCCTGTTTCTAATTCTACTTCTGCTTCATGTTTCTCCAAAAAAGAGCAAGTTAAGAAAATAACTCTTGTTTTGATGTATACACTATTGGATGATGTTTTGAACATACAAAAATTTCAATTTTTCTTAAGCTTCAATTTAAACTTTGGTTAAGAACTACCGCAAACAAGTATTCTATTATGCTTCCATTCTTATTGTCTGTCTGTGCCTTTGAAATTACAGTTAGATTAGCAAGCTTTTATTGTGAAAATTTAGCATAAAGTAGTACTTGATCATACAAAAATAAAACCTCTATTAGTTGCATGTAGCCACTCTATAATAATTGCAAAGTAGCTAAGTGCAGTTGATGCATGTCTATAATCTTAATTGAAAACGTGCAGTCACAGTATTATACCTTTTTGTGCAGGGAGAATAGAAGGGTCATTGAGTTCACATTTCATATTTAATATACTGATCATATAGTTGGGGTGCAGCGCAGTCACAGCAGAGAGGCATTAATACACACACATAGCGTAAAGCAAAAGGTTTGCTTCCATTAACTGCTTCTCTTGTTCTATCAAAAGGTTCTAGATTTTTCAATTTTTTGCTTACTACTCTGCAAAAGTCTATGTCCCAGTTATTTTAATGAAGTTGTGGATGTGAAATGTTTGTTGGTGTGTTGATTTGGGTCTTACTTTGTCATGATTGCGATATGGGTTACCTCCACTGCTATTTTCGGCTATTTCCAGACTCATTAATACGTCTCTGAAAAAGAAAAAGCTACAAACACCATTCTGCAGACAGAATAATTGAGGAAAATATCATACCAGTTAGACACGCTAAATTATGGCAGTTTATTTTTTTTTTCAAGTTTTTAATTAGACTTTTATTTTATGAAATTCAGGTATTCTTTTTTACAAGGTCATCCTATTTAAAAAATAAAAATATTTAGAAATATAAGTTTTTGTCTTAAAAAAATAAAAAATATACATTGATAATTTTATATAAAATAATTTTTTATTTTCATTTAATCGCAAATGATAATTTATTGTAAGTTTATTACTTTAAAAGTTACAGAGGGTATAGTTTCTAATTGGTTGAAAATTTGTAATTGGCTGAAATTAAATAATTTTTTTACCCTCAGAAACTTCTATAAATTATAATAGTGTTAAATATTTGTTGAATTGATTAGCATCTAATAATTGTAAATATTATTTACAAATCTATTGGAGTTAGTTTACTGTGGGAGATTTGATAGATAGTAGGAAATCTTTGATTATAATTGTGTCATTATATAAGCTTGTAAAAAAGTTCATGTGTAATTTTTTTTCCTTTAGACACTAAAATAAAAAATAATGTTAGATATAAACGTAAAAAGTTTTTAACCAGCAAAAAAAAAGGAGACAAAAAAATATCAAAATTGGTGATTTCTTTGTGAGAGGTAATAATGGTTTTTAAAGTTTCAGGGTTAAATAATTTTTAGTCTACCAATTTTAATATAAATTTGATTTTATATTTTCATATTTTTTATTTTTTTAGTTTTTATAATTTAGAAAAATAGTTGTCTTTGCTCCTTCATCGGAGATGTGATATACTCAAGTTTTATTAGAATGACTATTTAAAAACCAAAACAATACTTGGAGGATAATATAAAATTCAAGTATGTTGTTAAGAAATTGTTAATAGTTGTTTGAACATAGATATTAAAGTAACTTTTATATTTAGAAGGAAAGATATATTTTTAAAATTTTGAAGATTAAAAAAATTATTTTAAAATAAATATAAATATATATATATATATATATATATATATATATATATATATATATATATATTTATTT
>Ga0209489_106744_pt1 | contig 18074 bp, 9 predicted proteins | sample SiratrowhiteBW_FD_187527 | JGI IMG/M metagenome (GOLD analysis project Ga0209489, IMG submission 187527) | Root nodule microbial communities of legume samples collected from California, USA - Siratro white BW (SPAdes) (version 2) | ecosystem: Host-associated > Plants > Roots > Nodule | place: USA...
ATATATATATATATATATATATATATATATATATATATATATATATATATATATATAAAAGATCAAAAGAGTTTTTAGTCAAGTTCGAGACAAGATGAATTAAACTTTAAAAAAATTCGTAAAAATTAAAAAAATGATTGAAATAAATAATGAATACATTCAATTGAAATTATTATTGTGAGATTTGTAGTTATACAACATAAAATCAATTAATTGAGATACAAAAATAATTTTAGGAATAGCTGGTTCTAGAAAAGGGGTTAAATAAGCGTAAACTCAATTTGTTATAAACAAAAACCACCAAACAAGATCATCTAAGGCAAGAATATATAAGCACAAAAATAAGCAATTTTATACTGGATCACCCTAATCTCTTTGGGGTACATCCAGTTCTCCCTCAAACAAATTGTTCAAAAGGTTCTACTGCTCAGTAAATAGTTACAACAACTACACAAACCTCTTTAGGTTACAACGAGGCACAAACCTCTCTAGGTTATTCGAGTACACAAACCTCTCCAGGTTATTCGAGTACACAAACCTCTCCAGGTTATCACGAGTATACAAACCTCTTTAGGTTATTCCAATCTCAATCTCCCCCTGAGATCAAGACCACTCAAAATTGAAAGAAAGACTCTTAAAAGAAAGAATAATGAAAACTCAGAAGGATTTACTCTACAATGATTTCGCACAACCTAAAACTTTAGATGCTCTCAATAGAATATTTACAATAGATCTTAATTCATGCATTGACTCAATATGAGTACAAGTGTGGGTAACACTCAATTTTTTAAATTGGACATAAGGACGATGATGGATACATGCATAATCATCTTGTCCCAATCTCTATAACGGTCCCAATATATATTCTAGTCCTCATACAATTTTTCATTTTAAATTACTAAAACATCTTTGATTTATTATATAATTTAAAAACTTCATTCGTAACTTATTTCTAAATTCTAAATTATACATTTGATCACTTACTATTTTCATATAATTGTTTCACCTTTATCCAATTACTATTTGGTATTTATATAATAATAATTTTTTTTATATTTGACATTGAATAAAAAATATGTATCCTTAGAAAAAAAGTATGTATCATTTCACATTCAATACTGGATAATTTCATGTTTCCTTTAACATTAAATGTTTAGAAAAAAGTAAATGTGTATCTTTTATCTTTTCTAGAAAAAATTATTTAATTAATATTTAAAACAATAAAAAGATAAGTATGACATGTGTACAGATACATCCATTCCCTAATAAAGATGGAGATAAAACAACAAATTTATACTATTTAGATATGAATATAAAAATAAAATTTTACTTAAAAACTAAAAATAAAATAAACAAAGTCGAACTCGTCTAATTGATATCCCTAATCAATGTAGGATATCAATGTATTCTGTATACAAAATAAGGAACATAGAGTATTTATGCAAATACTTTTCTAAATAAACAGCAAACATATAGGGGAAGAATAGCCGTAATTATAAATAAAGATGAGTAAAATTGTTGATTAACCTCAATTTGTTCCACGGATCGTTAAGATAAAACAATATTTTATTGCAAATATAACCTGACATCTTATTATATAAACGAAGTGCTCTCAACCCAAGAAAGAAAAAAACTATTTAAATTTAATTATTCAATGATCTGATTCAAAAATTGAGAAATAAGCTTTATTATTAATTACGTCAAGAATGCATTAAAAATTATGAAAGTGTATTAAGAACGCTGTTTACTAAAATTTCACTTTCAATATTTTAATAAATGTCCTAAACAATCCGGTCGGTATTAAGTAGTAGTGCCTCTTTAAAAAGTACAACTTAATATTAAAGAAACATTTAAAGTGATTTTATCCTCATGTCATGTGGTAATAAAGCATACAGAATATCATTCAAAGGCCAAAAAGAAACTAAGGTCTGAGATTTGTAGTACTTTTTTGCTTCTCTCATCTACCAGAAATCTAGGGTCTAAACAAGCCTAATATGTTCAAAGCTGTACATTTTTAGTAGCAGTCAATAAATATCACATTAGTAGAAAGTCAGTGACTATGCAGGGTCTCTTTTTTGCAGCAGCCTTAGTGGTTAAGTAGATGGTTAGAAGCAATGGATTACAAGTTGTTAATTTAGTGACCGAATAACAGTCGTTTTCTGCATTAATTGAATACTATGATTTCCTTGTCCCCGTGACAGGAAAACGACATAAATTACACCTATATGCTGAACAACATAAATAACGCTAATCCTCGTCAAAACCTGCATCATTCATGTCCACATCGCCATCGTCATTGTCCTCAGCTTGTGTTTGATCATCAAATGTTGCAGCATTGTTAGGCTGCACATCATTATCTACCGTATCAGTGGGTCCAATCACCTGGGATGGTTCGGCCACCTTTGTTTGCATGGAGGTCAGACTTTCATCACTGAAGAATGATGAATATGGTTGAGAAACCTGAAGATGAAAATTGTTTAGTTCGTCTTAGATTCAGGTGGACCAACAAATGAATATTTATGTAAACATCACATATGAAAGGAACATGTACTGATAGAGCGTTCAAATTCTGATCAATTAGGCTCGATTAAAATTCTTATTCTAATGGATCAAATTCAACGTATTGATAATAGTAGACGTATAAATGACTTAGCGCTTTTACTTGGAATAAACAGTTCCTTTTCTCTGCACTTTCCACCAGCTTGTTCCATTGTTCACTCCTTCTTAATGTTGAGGCAGATCCAACCACCTAGATCAACAACATAAAAATGGATCGATATTCAAGTGTACGGACCAAATGAAATTCATGAACTCATCACATTAACCCAAAAAGACCTCGTACCAACACTGCTGACTTTGCTCTAGTGATCCCAACATTCATTCGTCGGATGTCTTCCACAAATCCTATGCCTTTATCTTTGCTTGCCCTGACACATGAAAATATTGCAATGTCCTTTTCCCGTCCCTGAAAGAAGTAGTAAATCATATGCAAACCAAGTAACAACCCTTTGAAATGAAAAAAAAAATATTATAAAATATACACTCTTCAATTCACCATGATTTATTTCTCCAATTTCAGTAGTTTTTTAAAAACTATAATTTATGATTTAATCAGGCAAAATTACACAATGAAGCCTCGTCTGTGGTCTAGTGCAACAGTTCATGTGGATGAATATTCATTCATAACCAGCTGTCTAAGTCACTCGCAATATTAGTCTTGCAAATGCCATGTTTACTGTATTCCAGATGGTAAACAATTAAACCTTATTCAAGTATTTGCATAATTTACTGTCAAATAATCAAAAGTAAAAATAAAAATGAACATGAAGGATATCATATAATAAACATTAAGCTAGTTTACCTGGCAACCATCAACAGTACATATATCCACTACTTTCTCAGCTGGCATTCCAAAGGTCTCTTCAAAACGTTTTTGGAAGAGTTTGACCTGTTGACTATATGGTGATATAATTGCAACTTGGTTACCAGACTTCAGTGCCGGATAAAGTGAAATCAGTTTTTGATACAAGAATAGAACAAAGTCAACTTCCTCAACATTTATCCATGAACCACTCCCAGATGGCCGAGCCTCTTTTCCCTCGTGTATATCAAAGAAACAGAAGGGGCCAAAGCAGCGGTAATCATGCCATGCACGTATTGTCCGTGATTTCACCTCATCCCCATCCTGCAATGAGTCTCCATAAAACTCCCTAGAGGGAAAGCTTCTTATCTGTATGATCATAACATGATAAAACCCATTTAAAAAAATTCACAGGAAATTTCAAAAATATAAAAGGAATACAAGAAAGGACATAACAATGAATTTTCTCCAGAGAAAAATAATAAAAGGAAAAACTACGGGTACTCAAGGACCAAATACTAATGAGATTAAAACAATTCCTATTTTTTACCTGAATGAAACACAATAAAACTGATTAACAGGAACAGGTCATATTCCCTGTTATGTGATGCAATCAAAATCTAGGGGAAAACTTTAGGACTTTAGAAGTGTGATACACAGCAGCATTTGAATAGCAACAGAATAGTATTTATATTGAAATGTAGCAAAAAAAAAGAGGAAAATCCTCTATTACAACGTGGAAAAGAGAATTTTAAGAGAAATGAAACTATGAATGGATCAGAGCTCTCTTGCAGAAAGGTAAATAGGGAAAACAAACCCAAACACCCTCCCCATCCTGGAGAAGAACTTCTCTCAGGCTGCCCAAAATAACTTCCCTTCAAGAATGATCATGATCCCTTTCAGTTTATCTCCCTCCAAATGCCCCTACTCCCTCCAGCACGATTCTTGCATCTGAACTCTCTTTCTGCCAGCTGACCATTCTATTATGCCCTACTTTTCTCCTTCAGCTGGTGCCACTTGATTCTTTCTACAGTCTTGCACAAGCAGGCCTAATTGCTGAGGGATATTTGCCCCTTCTTTTGTTCCCCTGAACCCTCTTTCCCCTATATACCTTCATTACGGACCTACTTGTAACATGGAATATCACATGAAGATAAAATGCTAGGAAAAATACTTTAGGAACCATAGAAGTGAAGCCTGGAACATTTGTATACATATTCCATTTGTAAGTCTTCAATTTAAAACATTTTCTATATCCCACTGTGTTTGATTTATATTCTTCAGTTTAAAATATTGCCTTGATCAGTTTACCGATTAGGCATCACTAAAAGTCATTCCTTCAAAACCACAATTCTAGTGTACTAAAATTTTGCTAAAAAATTCACAACTATAATACCACTTACAGCAACAGAGCCAACATGGCCCCTGTATTTCACCCAGCAAAAGAGGCAATTCTTATGTCTCAACCGATTGATACTCATTCGACCACAGAAAGACCACATGTTAAATAAATTAATTTCGCAAGATTGTGCTACACAAATGTATTAGAAATGGATTATGGCATAAGTCAACTCCAAAACCTAATTCAAGGGGGAAAGATAGCCCACACCTTATGAGCAGTATTTTAGTCATATTTCTAGCTAATATAGAACTTGTTAACAGTATGCACCAACCTCAGGATGCATTCGATATTGAGTCTTCAACATTTTAACTGGATAACCAGCCACCTTCAATCTTTCAAATAAGCTTGTTCCATATCTTAAATTCATGAAACAAGAAAGCCAAAAATATTCAGGTGTTAGTAAAAAAGAATGGTTTAATGTATTAAAATCATAACAACCACAAAAATAATTGTTTACCCATGATTCTTAGCCATGTCTGAAATTACAGTTGCTGGAAGTTGAGCTGGATCACCAACCTTTTAAAAATATTTCAACAAAATGTAGCCTCAATAAGGACATCATTCAGCAAAATGAATTAAAAAGTCTGTAGCCCAACAAGCTTTTAAAAGGGTCCAAAACTGGTTGTACAAAAATATTTCCACTGTCCAGGCCTTCTACAACCATTAGTAATTAATAGACATGAATTGTCAAACCCATTCCTGTATACCATTTCACATCTTTTTGATTAAGAGTTAATATGAAAAATCAATTTGCTTTCTTTCACAGATGCTGTCAAAATGTATTTTTTTTATTCAAAATTTGTATTTTATACATGATATAGAATATTGTTCACATGCATATGAAGACAAGTAAAAAGTAAAATAATGTAGGTTTCTGTAATGCAAGGATAAGCAATGTAAAGTACCAGAAAAACTTTTTTGCATTGATTGGCTAACGGAACGAGTGTTGCAGGCTCCACCTGTCATAAAGAGTTGAAAATAAAGTAAGCAACACCGGTTTTACATTAGATATTATTAACAATCTTTAATCTGCTCAATTCAAAAATAAGTTATACAGCAGGAAACCACATAATAAACCATTTCAACTTTCTAGGCCTATTTTCATTGCAATTTAGGAAATAAGATTACGATTATTAGTCTAATTTAGAAAATAAATATTGTTCCCAAAGAATCTCTTTACTAAGTTCCTCCTTTTGTATTTGGTTCTATTTGTTTCATGTATGACCTTTCCCCAAGTAAAGATAAATTATCTGTTCACACTATCAAATTCTCTTATTGGGTGCTCTTGACTTAGGGGACCAAAGTTACTCCATGACAAGTATCCAAGTACTTGAGAAACCTACTTTTAAAAGATAGCCATTAGGGGGAAAGAACCAAACACTTAAATACTCCACCAAGTATACCATACTGCTCAATGAGACTTAGGCACCATATACTACCCAAGTTCCTATATAGCATCATTCCTGAGAGTTGATGTCTTGGTGGCTTTCTCTATATTACAATTAACTCACTGACACTGCACTCAACACCCTTATTAGTCAGAAAACTCTACTAGTCAGAATTTTCTGTAGGTAACTCCTTTTGAGACACCGACAACTACCTCTGATGCCAATTGATAATTAGCGAAGCACTTGAGGAACTCACTCTAAAAGCTAGCTATCAAAGGAGCAAAACCAAACACTTAAATACTTCACCATGCATCCCATACTGCTGCTTGATGTGGCACTTAAGCACCCCATAATACCTAAGTTCCTATCACTCTCCAACAAATTGATTCTTTAGTTCCTATCACTCTCAAAAGCTAGCTATAAAAGGGGCAAAACCAAACACCTAAATACTTCACTCTGCATCCAATACTGCTGCTTGATGTTGGACTTAGGCACCCCATAATACCCAAGTTCCTATCACTCTCCTACAAATTGATTCTTTAGTTCCATTAATGCCACATTTTTCAAGGAAATGCCTTTCTTCACTACAGAAGTGAAACCAAATTCAAGATCTTAGGTCTTACCACTGAGGTTGTCTAACTCGACAGTTTACATAACTTCGTGGGAGCTTTGTAAACTCGAATTACAAACTCGTAAGTGTACTTTGAATAAAAATTATAATAAATTACCTATAAATAACATAATAATTCAATATTATATGATGCTATAAATAACTTTCTATATTTTTTTACTATAAATTATTATTAGTTGATCATATTATATATCATTTCCAAATATTTTTCTAATATTATTATCCTTCTATAATAATGCACAGCTGGGTCTGTGCATTATTCACAGTTCAAGCCCAAAGGACTCTATTGTGGGCGAGTTAGAGATACTAAGATTTATAACATAAAATCATTTTTATGTCTTCAGATAATAGATTAAGTTTCAGGGATAATTGATTCATGAAGTTATTCCATATGCATACTGCAATTCCAAAACAAAAACAAAATTAGTTGCTGGAATAGTTTCTGGAACCTCAGCAACTTCTTTTGATCAAACTTTGTCAAGTTAGTTTATATTATAAGCAATCTTAAAAGTGAGTCAGCAACTAAACTGAAGAAGATTTCACACTTACCGCTTGTGCTGCTTCATCTATAATCACAACATCAAATCCACGATTTAGTTTACTGAAAACATGGGAACCACTAAAGCTGAGAGTGGAGAAGACCTGCCAAGCGCAAAAAATACTAAGAAAATCAGGTTGCTTTTGCTTATGCATTCAACATAAAGTGTGAGGATACATACAATTGTGGCCTCGTCTAAAATTGCAGCCCGGATACTGTCATCATTACTTCCTGCAGGACCGTTACTTTGCTTATTGGTAGATGATTTATTGGCAGAAGAACGTTTTTGTTTCATCTGCATATAAAATTTTAAAACATTCAAATTCAACCCAATTACATTTGAGAGTGTATCAACAATACAGATTGCAATTTAAACAGAAATCCTTAAACAATGCTTGGACTACCAATTCAGTGGTCAAAATTGGTAGGTTTGAACCAAATTCAAGAAATATCTACTATGCTCAAAATTTATTTCATTTAAGAACATTATTCAAAAAAGGGGTATAAAATTATCACAGTATCTTCAGTGGTTGATACACATCATAAATACAGCAATGACTGATGCACATGCTTTGGGCTTGAAATCCTGACTAGTCTAGCTCTTTGAGAGCATAGATTGTCGCAACTAACCTCTATAGTTATTACCCTCTCTCTCTCCCTTGTCTTATTCTAAATTATTTCCCTCTCCACTCTCACCTGCCACATCAGCAATCTGTTAGGCTCAACTCTATGTAGCACAGCTATTCTCCATGTTCCCCATTCTACCTTTATTTCCATAAATTATCCACTGCATCTCTCAGTACCTACATCTAAATAATGGGGTAATCACCATTCTATAATTATAACAGGAGCCTTTTCATTTAACTTCATATCACTCGTTATTATATCAAGAAGACTCTTCATTCATTTCAGGAAAATGTTAGCATCCCTTTAGGGCTGAATATTAACATCTAAAATTGGTGTTAAGTTTTTATTGAAAAAGAAAAAAATTCATTAATTTTATACTTTTGATCTACAGATGTTTTCTTTCTCAATAAAAACTTACCATTTTTAGATGCATAAATCAGCCCCAAGTGTTGATGTTAATAAAACCGTTAATTTAATAGTTAAGCTTCCCTCCAGACCTGTCCATGCATAATTATGGCATTATAAAACAAATTTACAGTAGTGATATGAAAGATTAAATAATGATGATGGCAGCATAGCTAATTGAAACACATTTGTTCTAACGTTCCACGTACAAGTTCATCCAGGGAAACAGCCTTGATAGAATGATGTGCTTTGAGACCAATTCGTACAATTTTAGGGCAATAAACACGGTCATTTTCATCATGTACACCTAAGAACATCCATGAAAAAAAATTCAAAAATAAATATGCAATCATGATAAGGCGGTATAGAAATATGAAATTCTTAAAAGAAAAGGCAAAACGTAAACAAGGAATGTAAAAGAATTCAAGAATTGCTAGGTAAAGTTCGGTCTGCAAATAATATGAAATAGTTAATTACAAGGCCTGGCCACAACCAGGATGGCAATGATATCTCCCTAGTGAAGGTGTCCTAAACACAACTAAGGGAAAAATCATGGCAAGGATGCAAAAATAAAAACATTCTTTTTTCGCTAATCAAAGCATTGAAGAAATTTAATACCTCCATTGAGAACCCTCAACACAATCTCATCAAGGGCAGAGTTTGATGGGGCACATACTAACACTCTTACACGATACTTACGACTTGAAGTTACAGCTTCAGGTTTCTGATAAAAACCATCATTAGAGAAGATATTATTTTCGAAGATCAAAAATTTCAACCAATGAAAAAAGTACTTACTAGTTCATTTCCAGTAGTTGGGTAAAAACCATCATCGCCGTCTTTCGGCATCAGACTGTCCCTTGGATTAACACTACTAAGCCATGGAGACGCTAGTCCCCAATGTCTTCTTCTGCCATAACAAAAGGGGAAAGAAAATAAAATCTTCTAGCATGATGAAATATGAAAAATGCATTCGACTAACAAGCTAGTATAAACACCATATTTGGTCTATTTAAATTGATCTTGGGACAGAAGTTGTCACCATCCCAAGGTGATTTTGCAAGATATATACTTTGAAACTAAATAGTACAATGTTGCACTTCTACCGGATTCACAACAATATTTATGAGAAGGCAGGCATAGCAAGAGAGCAAACATGTATAACACAAAGCAAGAAGAAACTAATCATGAACAGAACAGAGAAGGATTTTAAAAGATGGCCTATATGGGGAATTAAAAGAAATATCGTGTCAGAATCGCAGGAAAAACCAAAATACATGGCATGACTTTTTCTTGACTAGTAAAGCCTAAATATTCTCAAAGCAATCTTACTTCTCCTCCATAGGTAATTTTGGTCCCTGCCTTAGCTCATGGGTCCTGCTTCCAAAGAACAAATATCAATAAACATGTGTATCAACAAAGAGATAGAAAGATTAGACAAAAACATGGCCAAAAATTTCTTGGTTGAAGCAAAATTTGCTTCAAAATCTCACTTCTACCAGGCACTCTGTTAACAGAATGCTTTGCTCAAGACACAATTGAAACCAAAGACTGAAATTTTAGACATAGAAGACTGCAGAAATATATTAAAATATTATACTTACTTTGAATGCATTCTTGTAGGAGTTGCATGCAAAATGGTACTTAGAATCCCAAGTATGGTCTGAGTCTTCCCAGTCCCTGGGGGCCCCTGATAGGAGTTGGTTAGGCTCGATTACTACTTTTTTTATTATAAAAAAATCTACCATACACTGATAAAACCCAGATATATGTCTCATGGGTATATAGCAAGTGGACAATGGATGTCACAGAAATAGCAAGTAAATTATTAAAAATTACTTAGCTTCAGCAAAAATTCTGGAGAGGACCTAGTGACATGACATAAATGGACATTATAAACAGTTTTCCAGTAGTAACAATTTACAAACTCTAACCTAATGGCCTAGCTTTGCTTTATAAGAAACACAAAATAGCAGAAGGTAAATTATATCCATTGCGACAAATGTAAAACCAGACCAATTCATGATTCAACCAGTCTAACTGGTTATTCTTTTTGTTGCCGAAAGTTAAAAGAAAAATCTGCCCACTCATTATGGAGCTCAAAAAGAAAATCAGAACTGAATCAAAGAAAAAACCGGCTGTAAAACAAGCTTCATGTTGTAAATAGAGGCTTATTAGGATAAAAAAATATTTTCAATATCTCCATAGTAATTAGGAAAAAACATCTTCAAGATCTTCCTATTCATTTCAGCATATTTTCATTTCATTTTTTTAATAGTTTTTGATTATTGCAAATAGAGATGATGAGAATGTAATTGGTGTGATTGTAATCAATAAAATAAATATTTGTTTTCTTACATAGTTCAAGTTCTACTGCCATGTTCACAGTCGTCAACATTTGTTTTCTTACATAGTTCAAGTTCTACTGCCATGTTCACAGTCGTCAACCGTTGTTCGTCATCATCGTTAGTGGTGGGCCAGAAAGGGTGTGCCCCACTACCACACCAAGGTCGTAAAGACCTCTTGGGCACCAAGGGATGACATCTCATTCGACAATGAATTGGTTCGGTCACCAAATAGTTTTTGTTTTTTTGTTATTTTGTTATGAATCAAAGCGATAAAGGTTGAATTTTTCTTATCTCTTTGATTTTGTGTTTTTCAATGTTTGGTATCAAATCTTTCAAAGAAGAACTTTATCATTTGAGAACAATGATTGAATCAATGACTAAGTCTTCTAGATCGTACACCCTACCCATGAAAGGTAAGAGTACATTCAATACTATTGGTCCTGTGTCTCAGGCTGATTGGATTCTTGATTCAAGAGCAAGTGATCACATGACTCCTTTTCCTATACTCTTCAATTTGTATCTCAAAATGACAAAAGAACAACTCATTATAGTTGCAAATGGTGACATCATACCCATATGCGAGTCTGGGAATATAACTTTAGAAGCATCTATTTTTTAAAAGATGTTTGAAATAAATTACTCTCAATTCCCAACTATAACAAACAAGTCTTTTCACATAATTCAGCATTACTGATAAATATAACATCAAACATTGCCTCAGAAAAGGAAAATACGAAAAAAACATTAAAAGAATTTTAAAACAGAAAAAAGCCAAATAGAGACCAACCTGTATAAGGACAAAGGCTTTTGATGATAGACCAGCCTGGAACAGAAATAAAATGTTACTATAGAATGAATAAATGTTACAAGAGCTTAACATCTTATTAAGCAATAAAAAATTCGGATTCATCTTCACTTCTTATCATGATTCTTTGGTCATTTTTTCTCTTCTTTGTTGTCTGACTATAATGGCATATTTTGCACCGTAGATTTTTCTAATTGTGCATGCTTGGATGAGCTTTGAACTAAAGGCAAAAAAAATGGTTTCCTTTCCTAGCTAAACTATCATGCTTCTCCTTACAAAATCTAACTTTGAGAAAGGAGAATTTGTTCAGACATTATAAATGTAACATAGCCTTTAAATTTTTTAAAAGAACTTTCAAAAGGTTTCATAAAAAAAAATCATTATCTTCTAAAAGAGTACTAAGAATTTCATAAAACAAAAGAAAATGATAAAGAAGAAAGAATTTATAAAGATGGCGAGTTAAAGGTGTGAATAAAGTTTTTTGTTTTACAGTTCATTTGAAACTAGATGTTAGGTAGTTTGTCTTAGAGGTCATTTGCTCTTACATTTCTTCTTCTGACTCCTATATCAAAACCAAAAGATATTAAGATGAGATTGAAATTGGAAAAACCCAAATCTTTAACATGTACAGCAGAAAAGAAAATGGGGAAAACAAGGAGCGTGTTCAACTTGACAAAACTTGGTGACAAGAAAAGTAAGAAACAGAACTCTGAATGATATGTTATGTATCATAATACGTTTGAAATAATATATCCCGTATTTTAGTTATAAAATACTTTAACCAAATGTCAAATCCAAACATGAACATATGCCCGCTTAGGTACTGGTCAGAATCCAACATTCATTCTTTGTAAACAATATATCAGTAACTAATCAAGAGAAAAACAAAACTTGGATTGGTTAAAAAAAGCAAAAAGATAATTAACAAACATGAAATTGATGAACAAGTTTGTTACTTTATTGAACTTCTAAAGTAAAAACTTACTGTAATGGCCTCACGTTGGTACTGATTAAAAGTATTTTCAACATATTCTCTCAACGGTGTTGGGATTTTCCATCCCTCGACTTCTGTGCCAAAACTTTCTCCAACTGCACTCAATATTAAATCCTTGTACGGGAGACCGCTTATAGTTCGAATAGCCACATATTCACGAGCAATGGTAGACAAGCTGCACAGCTGCACAATTTTCACATTGGATCAAAGGCAAAGCTAATGTATAAGAAAATGTATTCTGTTAAGAAAAAAGAAATGTGAAAACCTTTACTTTTCTTTTATAAATTAATAATACAATTCATTAGTCAAGGAACGAAACCTCCACATATAAAAAACACAATTGATATCACTGGTAGTACAAGATAGAACTGGTTACCTTCATAAAATATAATTGTCTTTCTGTCTCGCATACATGAGATCGCATGTTAAACAGCCTAGGGCAAGATTGCACATTATCTGTATTAAATTTTAAGAATTCCCCGGCAAGGTAGAGTCTAACTCGAACAAGTCTTGTTTCAAAAAATTTCCGAACATGTTCCACCAAAGCAAATGCATAAACAGTGGGTAATCTTTTTCCATCCACAAACTGCAGCGACAAATACAGATAGGCAATCAATTTAAATTCAAATAGACAAACAATTCAATGCCCAAAACACATCTTCTTTTCACTAGTAGTACCTTATCTTTTGAAAGCAGCAAAAGATCATTCTGTGATATTGATTCTCCCTCATTAATTTCACACGGAAATTCTATAAAGTGAAAGTCATCAGCCTCACTCCAACTTTTTACCACCCCCAATTGCCAATCAGTCACTGCGATCAGGCAAACAAAAATGTTCTTCAGCAACTACAACAAGAGACCCTTCAAACTTTTATTTTGGTCCCTAGGGTATCTCAGTAGAGAGCTAAAGACTAATCCAAAGATTTATTTAAGGGGCTATTCTCTCTTAGCCGAGAGGTAAAAAAAGACTAATCCAAAAATTTATTTAAAGGGCAAGGCTTTCTTAATAGATATTCTTCCATTAACACAGTCCTGGGATCGAACTTTGATTATGTGCTTAAGAAGTATATTTATTTCTCAACCATACCACACCATGTTGGTTGACCCTCCTACCTTTTAAATATGGAAAGCAAACACATTTAAATTGAAGAGAGAAAGGGAGAACCGCAACTTAGACAGAGGTTTACCAGTTCTCTGACTAGTGCTACAATATCACTCACAGTTAACAAGCATAGTATAGAAAAGGTTAAAGACCTGCGACAACAGCCATTGACAATTAACTGAGCTACTTTACTACTGCTAGAATAAACAATCTTCTAAAAAAGTGCAAAATAGTTGAAATTAGAGATACCCTCTTCCTCCTCTTTCTCCTTAATGATCTGGGATTTGGCTTCTTCAAAGATGAGGGGTTCGTAGGTGGCAATATAGTCATCAACATCTGCGTACCGGTTCTTCACCTTCACAAGTGTCGACGGCTTCGCAGTCCCTTTTTCCTCGCTGTTCTTCTGCTTCTGAAAACACCAAATTCTAAACTGAATAACGAATGCTAAACCCAAAAACACAGAAAACAAATGAAAAAGAGTAAAGAATGAAGTAAATTGCCTTGGATTCCTTGAGGAGAGCAAAGTAGTCCCAACTAAGAATAATTTGGTAGAAGCGGCGGATTACTGATTCCTCTTGAAGCTTTTCCTTCTCAACTGCCATAACAACTGATGAATAGAAAAGGGAAATAAACCTCCAACTATTCAAGCAGCACCGAAGCAAAAGCACCACGAACTCGACCCTCAAAATGGCACCGTTCCAAGAAGAAGAAAAAGAAGCATCACCACTCCAAAGAGAACACCGAGGAAATCAACAGTTACAAGCGCAACAACAGCGACGCTAATCGCGATTAAACGGTGGCGGAAGGGTCCGTGGTGGTTACCGACAAGAATGCCAGAGACGCGAAGTAGGAACTGCCGTGTGTTGTACTGCAAGGGTTTTGAGGGTTTTGAGAAGTTCAGTAAAGGAAGAGCCTACTTTCGTACTCAAGGGTTGAGACTGTCCTTCTTATGAATAGGTAGTCTCAGTACGCTAAGGAAGCTTGGTCTGCTTAGGGCGTAAAGCAGAAGACTTTGCTCTAGCTCAAGCCTCCCCCGATAGGGATAGGTACGAAGTTGCTGTACCGATAGGTGCTGCTGGAGAAGGAAAGAAAGATTACCGGTTGATCAAGGAAAGAAAAGCAGAGACAGACAAGAAGATGCTGATCTCTTTTTCAAACGGGCGCTTCGCCCTTTCTTTTTTTTATTAGAAAAAAACAGGGCCTTACTTATTCTGTTCAGGGAGGATGAAAGACAAAGAAAGGGATCAGGGGGCTTCTTGATCGGAGAAAGAGAAGAGGGTCCTGATAACATGTAATGTGATTAAAATTAGCATGCAAATTGGTTAAATCAAAAATAAAAACATTCCAAAAATTTTGGAAATATCAAGAATTATTTTTATTAAATTCTCATTATTTTAGTTTAAGGTGGGAGAAAAAAAGATGGAATGTAACTAAATAATTTTCAGTTTTAAGATAAAGACTTTTGAGGTATTTGTAACTGTAATTAAGATTATATTCTTTGCAATTTTATACATTACCAAATAAATGTGATTTTTTACTCATTACTCTTAATCTATTATGATTACTCTTTTTAAAAATTTCAAACCTAATATAAAATTATTTAAAAATTCATTCTCCTACATTCAAAATAAATTAATTTGTATAAAACAATAAGAGAAATTATACTTAACTCATTTAAAGTTATATTAAATATTATATTATTATAATTTATCCCTTTAAATTTGTTAATAAAGTGATAATCTTACACCTTATTTTTTTATTAAATTTATATTGTAATGTTTCAAAAAAAAAATTAATATCTTATTAAGATAATATATAAATAGTGAAAAATTAATCAATAAATTCTTAAAATATATTATATTAAAGTAAAATGATAATAATGGTATAGCAATATTTTTTTAACTAATACAACTTACATAATTTGTAATCATTTTAAAAATTTGATTAAAATTTAATCTAAACTTTTTTTATAAAACATCGGTAAATTTTGAGATATTATAAAAATTAAACAAACATCCTTTTAGAACCAACATTTTTATGAAAGACACGTAACATTGAAACTTTTATTGAAATTATTTCATCATAAAATTATTCTAATAATGTAATTTTAAAAATTTTCAAAAAAGAGATTATACTTTGTTTGAGAAGCAAAGAAAAATTATAATAATAACAACAATAAAATAATATCTATGCATATACCGTCTTTTAATATTCCAAAAATTTTATTTTTAAAAGAAACTTTATATGACGCTTACGGTTATTTAGAGGTTTAATTAAAAAATTTAAAAATATAAGAAAAAAAATTGTATATTTTTAAATTTAAATACATGCTTTTCTTAAAAAAAATAAAATTCATATTAACAAAAAATTAAGAAAATGGGATGAAGTGAAATATAATATAATAAGAATATATGTCAAATAATGATAAAAATATTGGGTTAAAGATATTGGTGCATCTATGAAAAAAGGGGTTGCAAACAGCAAAAATGGATCCTATTTTGTTCCAAACCCATAATAGAAGTTCAAAAGAGTAAAAATAAGAGGGCAAAGAGTAATTTCAATGAGGAAAAAGCCCGCCACCACACCTAATTTATTATTTTTCAGATTTTTAAATTTCCTTCATTCTTTTTTTTATTAGTTTTTTTCGCCAGCAGCTGACTGGCCATGATCCATGCCTTATTGGTTTAGAAAAATCACTCTTACCCTAAATTGAAATTAGGGTTTAGGTAGAGAAGCTTGTGACGGCCCTGTGTGGTGAAGATAGGAGAGTGAGATGGGGCAAATTGCAACGTACAGAGATATTGATGAGGGTTGTTGAGTGACACTATGTTGATGAAGGAGGATTGGAGGTGTGTAAGCGAGAGTATTGAAGTAAGCCCACGGTGAATGGGTGAGAGTGTTGTGAGGCTAGGGCTTTGGAGACGATGAGGGTGAAAGCGAAATTAGGCATTGGAATATTCCGGGATAAATTAACCACTGTCCTCATGTTTTTGAGGATAAATTTGAAACAGCACTGCTATTGGAATAAGCATAAGAACATCAAGCCAGCAAACCACACAGAATACACAGATAACACATACATACAAAGGCAGAAAGAGTCACGTACCTTAAAGCTTTCTTCTTTTTCAATTTCCTTCTATAATTCTAAATTCTGGACTTTTTTGGGACTATTTTGAACTGTGATCTGTATAATTCCGATAGTCATCTCTAACTCTCCCTCCCATTCCTTGTGAACGTGTGTATCCTCTCTGTGTGCGTCAATGATGTGTAAAAACTGTGTGTGGAACTAAGTAATCTCTATTGTGTGAATGAGTGAAACCGTAAACCCCTCTCAATCTTTTATATGAAATCCTCATCACGATTGCAAACGCATTCTGGTCAATTACCGTTTAACTAAACAACAAATGGTAATAATTAAGAAAACCAAATCAATTTTAAGCTCTAACCCAAAATAACTAGATTACTTCCCACCAAAGCAATTAAGAAACATTCAATTCATATCTTTCTTTCTTTTCTTTTAACAATTTTCAAGGTAAATTATACAAATAAAACAAATCAAGTGGTAAAAAAATATATATAACAAAAAGGCTAAGTAAAAATGATCAGGCTAATTTACTATAATAGTGTAATTTTTTTCCTAAATTACCAAAAAGGTGTAAAAAAAGTTTTTATTACGGATTTGGATAAGTCGTATGGCATGGCGAGATGGTATGAAGAAGTCGTACCACATTGTGGCGAATTTTATTGCGGCAAAAAAATCGTACGGCAGGATGGCAACTTCTTACTTAAAGTCGTACTATGTGTGACCACTTCTTTGGCCACATTTGCAAAGAAGTCGTGCCACGTGGTGGCGACTTCTTTGGTGGAAATTGCATAGAAGTCTCCGCCACGTGGTACGACTTATTTGCAAATGTGACAAAAGAAGTCTCCGCCACGTCATACCACTTCTTTGCAAATGTGGCAAAACAAGTCTCCACCACGTGTGACAACTTCTTTGTTTTTCATTTCAGACTTCTTCTCTCACCCGTGAATTTCAATGCAATGCCGCGTGACAAGTCACCAGATGTATATTTCAATTGTTTTTAGAACTTTAATTACATTTACCATTGTCAATTAAATTAATTAAGAAAGCTAATTAATATTATCATTTAATTCTAATAAACATAATTAAAAATACATTGTCTTTACTTTAAATTTAATACAAAAAAACAAAAATGGTGAAAAATAATTTATTAAAATATATTATTGAAATTGCATCATTAGATAGGATAAAAAAATGGATAAAATGAATTTATATTTGATTTTCTCAAATATTTTTCTCTTCTTATAATTGAGTATAGACGAGGTATACCAATCATGATCTTTTAATTAAAAGTATGTTTATGTTAAAATTCAAAATATATCTATAACATTTAAAAATGGATTTTCTCTTATAATTACTTTTTAGTTATTTTATCCTTATTATTTTACCCT
>Ga0209489_106745_pt1 | contig 18072 bp, 8 predicted proteins | sample SiratrowhiteBW_FD_187527 | JGI IMG/M metagenome (GOLD analysis project Ga0209489, IMG submission 187527) | Root nodule microbial communities of legume samples collected from California, USA - Siratro white BW (SPAdes) (version 2) | ecosystem: Host-associated > Plants > Roots > Nodule | place: USA...
AATACTTTTTTTTTTTTTTTTCTAGATTTTTTCAAATTATATTCTCGTCATTCATTTATAATCATATCAAGTTTTTTTTAATCTAATTTTATTATATTTTTTTCCTTTTTTTCCTCGCTTCAAATGTATGTCGACGTGTCATTTTATTTCATTTTTCTCATTCTTAAGAGGTATATGTTTATTTATATAATTACACTAAATGTTTTAATAAATAAATTATAATACAATTCACATTCATAATATAAATTGTATTTTCTAAAATTACAACGGAAAATTAAATTATAATATATGATTATTTTTAACTATTAAAATTTAAACAGTAGAGATGAAAATTAAATATGAAGAAGAAGTTGTACATTAAAACATATTTATTATAAAGTTAAGGTATACGTTGTATATTAAAAATCTATTTATTATAAATTTAAAAGTACCAGTTTATTGTTTAAGTTTTTCATTGGCCTAAAGGTTTAAAATTTAAAAATAAAACTGAAAGTTTATTTTTATTTTTATTTTTTACATTTATGCTATCTAGGAATATAGTGAATTGTATTATGACATCATAAGATGAATAGATAAAAATGTAAATAAATATATCTCTAAAAGAAGTTGACTGATCAAATATATTGAATTATATTATAACATCACAAGATGAACAAATAGAAGTGTTTATACATGGATCTGATTCTTGTCATTCAAGATGTGGTGGGTGAATTATGAGTTAGTTTGAGTATAGCTATGAATAATAAATATTATTAAATACCCTCTTATCTCTCGCAGTAACAAGTTATTTATAAAGTTGAAATAAGTTTTTTGCGCATATATTATTAACAGATAAAAGTATAAATAAGTTTTAGAATCGTATTAACAAAAATGATTGGAGGTTAATATTATATTTAATTAGAAATTAATCTTATACTTTATTTAGAAGATGTTTTAGATTTCGAATAGGTCCTCGATTTCATATTAAAATATTAAGGACAGGTGATCTCGATCCACATAAAGTAAAAAAGAAAATCAACTAATTCACTCTAGTTGTCTTATCCAAAAACTACTTTCAATCATTTTTAACAAATCCATAAATAAATTTTCATGTTACAAATAATTGATGGACTAGAATTTCTAAACCATTTAGCAGTAGTATGTTATCCAGGTCTTCTTAGGTTCAATTACAATCTAAAAAAATATATTATTTATTCTTAGCGAAACTTATGCATAAATTAATAAGAAAAATCTTATACCGGATAATATAAGACTTATAAGTTATTAGATAATGTTTTAGTAATAAGGATTCCTTTTTCTTTGACCTAATAAAACTCTAAAATATAAACCTTATTTAGAAAGAGATATTATTGTTCACTATCTAAATAATCAATATTCCTATCTATTATTTAAATTTTATTGATTATTCTTGAATCAGTAAAAGGTAGTTAATTTTATTTTTATAAAGAAAAAAGACAAAAAAAACTTACGACAATAGTTGAAGCATTAAGTCATTAAGGTTTCGACACCCATTTTCTTATTAAGTTTATTGTACACTTTATATTTTATAAGGACTCTAAAAATCCAATCTAAATTTTAATTAAACAAATAATTAAATACATTTTTATATAATAGGAACAAACGTCTTTTATTAAGTGCACGTAAAGGATGGCATCTTACTTAAAAATCCAATCTGAATTTTAATAAAACAAATAATTAAATACATTTTTATATAATAGGAACAAACGTCTTTTATTAAGTACACGTAAAGGATGGCATCTTACTTAAATGTAGGTCAAAATGTTACATTTTATTTATATGATCTAAATATATTTCTATAGTATGATGTTATTTACAAAACAATGTCATCTTCTAAACACAAAAGTGTATTAAGAAATTTTATGAAAATTCATCATAAATAAATTTGTCTATTTCATAAAAAAAACATTTATTTATAGCTAATAAATTATACCATATAAAAAAAATATTAACGATAGCTTAAAATATTTTTAACCTTTTTATTACTACAACCGAAATGCTACATAAAATGATTATGTTGTATTTATGTATTTGATATATAAATATTAAATAATCAATCTCAATAATAAAGTAATCACTTTTCAACATGTGTGATTATATTTAGTGTTATTTTTCTTCATGTTACTTGTGTTCATATTTTGTTGATATTGTTTATCATTAAGATCATTATTATTTTATATTCTTTCAGATTAGGATTTAGGGATTACCAATTTATCTTTTCTGCCCCACTTTCTCTTTTAATATTAAGTAAACTTTGTTCAGTCAAAAAGTCTTTAATTTTGATACTGATCCTCCTCTTCTTTTTACCTTCTAGGTCCTTAATAACCCTAACCTTAAAGTTGTTCATGAAGAAATACATAGTCATAAATAATAACATCAGTGTATAAACACTCCAAGTTATCTGGTACTACAATTATCCCAATTTTCCTTCTAAAATAAACCCTCCAACATTATATGTTTTGGACAAACTTGTAGAATTGTGTTTAGACTCGTTATCTCAACTACACAATATATTTATATACATAAAAAAAAAACATTTTCTCTACGGTACACAGAAGAAAGAATGAGAAAGAGAGATTTCAATCTTATTAGAAGGCAAAGTTTGTGACAAATATTTAATGATCCGTTGTTCAAAACTTTTCAGTAAGTTTATTGTTTTATTTCAAAACACTTTTTTTTTTTTTATCTCTAGGTGTACGTGTGTCTTTATATGATGAATTAATTAATTCTTGCCCTAACCCATTTTTCTATAGTGAAAAGGTGTAAGTGTGAAGAGAATTTAAGTTCAATAATTTTTAATATGTTGCCAGGTAAAAAAAATTAAAAAATACTAATTCTTAAAGCATAAAAAGACCTCGAGAAAGACACTTTGTGTGTGTTAGATTTTGTTGTTATACTTAAGGATTATATATAACCTCAATTTGGAGACGGCAGAATGTAATTTAACTCTTTTCTTGTGTTTTTTGTATTCTACATCTTGCTTGTCATTAATTCATTACTTGTTTAAACATCTAATCTTAAAATATGTGTGGCCCAACAATGATGTTAAAACTTGTTTAAATATTTAATGTTTAATCATTGTAGTTAGATGTGTTTGATTAAAAAAAAAAAAAAATCATTGTTAGATGTGTTTCGAGCTTAATATGATGGAAGATATTTTATATAGTTATGGTAGCATCTTTTAAATAATTAGATTATATATTTATTTTATTTTATTTTTAATATAGAGATAGAATTAAATTTTATATTTTAACTTTTATGATTAATTTCATATATTAAAGTTCTATACATATTAAAATATTAGTGTTTTATCTAGGTAATATTTAGATAATGAAAAACTAATCAATAAATCCTTATATAACTCTATAATAAAGTAAATAAAAATAATGTTTAGAAAGTTTTAAATATATTCTTTAATGTGAAAATACAATCCACATAATTTATGATAATTTTAAATTTTATGACAATAATTTTTGTAAAATAGTGGATAAATTTTAGACTTTACAACCACTTTTAGATCTGTTTCTTTTATAGACACATTAAAAATATATTGAAATAATTTAATAAAACTTTCTAAATATATATCTCCTCCTTTACTTATTTTTCTTTTTCAGATTTTCTTCGTTCTATACTTTGTTCTTTTTTAAATTTTTTGGTCTTCCTAAACCTAATTATTATTCAAAGTAAGTAATCCAAACTAATTACTTTTAAACTACCTATTATTCAAAATAGCAATTGCACAAACTAACCACAACTATCTGTTATAGTTATGTTGTGACTTATATATGCTCACCGTCCAAGAAGATTTTAACACTTCTCAACATTTTACTTGTTTGGTGTTACACCCTTGAAGTCATTATTGTTGTATATATTCAAAGTCATTTACTTATTATAAATTCAGTTATAATATATATAAGTGATATATTAAAAGCCATTATTTATTTATACTAATATATCATGCAAACAACAAATATTAATATTAATTAATTAGTTATAAGTTTTGATCAATTTGGCTAAAAATCCATAAGGGAAAAAAATAAGGTAGTTTTAGGCAGTGTAAAAAGAGGTGAACGGGGATAAGACTTGTCGGAGAGTGAGTAGGGTGTGGTCGGCGAGGCACCAACACGCAAATGGCTGCTATCATTGGCGTTGGCGCCGCAAAAGCGATAACAATGGCAATAGCAGCGAGGCCCCTCCGCCTCAAACCTTACGCCGCAACAACGGCACTTGCTTTTCTCTCACTCCACAAATCTCTCTTCCTCCCTCCTTCTCCCTTCCCCTCGCGCCGCTCCTTCTGCGCCGCCGCACTTCCAACCTCCGCCAGCAGAGTCGAACACTTCCGCAAGAAGCTTAGGGTTTCCGAAATCAAAGAAGGCGATGGCGCCAACGTGCTCGGCCGCGACCTCGTCGTGCAGGGCTGGGTTCGCACGCTTCGCCTTCAGAGTAGCGTGACCTTCATCGAGGCAAGGCATTAGACCGATTTCTATTGTAATTAGCTAGTATTTGCAATGCAATTGCTGATTGAGTGAATTGTTGATTGTGTGTAGATTAACGATGGTTCTTGCCTTTCTAACATGCAATGTGTGTTGAACTCAGACGCTGAAGGTTACGATCAGGTGTGCTTGCTTTTGCTATCGTGGTTTTATATTTAGGTTTGTGTTGATAAACTTATCGGGAAACACTAGAGAAGGAAATGAAATAAGTTTTTATGTAGTTTAGAATAGGCTAGTGCATAAGCGGAAAAGTAGCTTTTAGAAAACATAACTTGGAAGGATTCTTACAAATTAGTTTATATGTAAGTTAAATTTAGTTTACAAAGTATATTTCATTTCTCCTTGTTTTCTTCTCCTATATAAATACTTTTGGAGAAGTTTATCAGGACAAACCTTTGTTACCATCTCTCTTGAAGGTTTGAAGGTTGTTATTAGGTAGAATCTGGCTTGGTTACAACTGGTGCCTCCGTGTGGTTGCAAGGAGTTGTGGTGAAGAGCCAAGGATCCAAACAGAAAGTGGAGTTGAAGGTCAACAAAATTGTGCTGGTTAGTTCTCCCTTATTCGTAATAAAACAACCTCTCACCATTTTGCTCTATTTTATCATATCAATTTTTTTCCCTTCGTTTCTTCAAGACTTTATCAATTTTAACATTTTTTTTTCTTTATTTGAGTATATAATCCAACATAATGTTGCGCACACTTCTACCATACAATATATTAAATTTATAGCTGCTATTTGTTTCGTTCTTTTTCGTATTTTGAACATCTTTGTGAGTACGAAGTACCAGTGTGGACAGTCAGTCTCACCTGGCTACGTTATAAGGAGTTTGCTTTGGTTTTTTGGTACTGCTTATGAAAACATTGTCTTTAAGCTTTTTAAATTTTATTCATTGTTCATTAACCACTGTTTGGTTGTTTATTGAATCTAATTTCCTAGTATGATTTAGATTTTAGACCACTGACTTCATTTTTGCTTCCATTATGCTTTTGCTTGTTTTTTTCTTTTTCTTTTTCCCTTTTAGTGTAAATGGCAATGGAAAGGACAACTTTTCTCATGATGATAATCTTGTGACTAAAATTATCGTTAGTGCTGCAAGTGATTATAGTATACTGGATTTTATTTTCTCTTTTCATGGTCTTGCATTAGGCTTGTTACATGTTTCCAACTTGGTTCATTTAGATCTTTAACTCCAAGGTGACTCATGCATGCAAGACTTTGGTCTTACAATTTCAGATTGGCAAGAGTGATCCCTCTTTTCCCATCCAAAAGAAAAGAGCCAGCAGAGAATTTCTAAGAACAAAAGCACATCTTCGTGCGAGGACAAATACTTTTGGTGCAGTATGGTTTCCTATTTTTGTCATATTTGTTTTTACCTTGCCTTCTTATGCCTTTGCTTAATCATGAAAAAGGACAATTCATTAATTTGCTTTAGTTTAAATTATTATCTTAAATTTCTCAAATATTGTTGTTTTTCGTCTATCCTGTCATGTGATGCCACTTTTTAGACGATTGATTATCTAGCTGGTTTCATATCATGAAGAATTTCTTTACGAGCACTACTGTTTGGGGGTGAGGGTGGGGGTGGGTGTCTCCAAACTTTGATGCATTCTATTACTCGAAGTATTTTATTGGTGTTAATTATACTTCATGCAGAGTGCAAAAAATACTCTGGCCCAACTAGTTTTATGTCTCTTCTTTAGTAGGAGTTTTAAGTAATGGTTAATTTGCTTAAAATTCTAACCATCAATACATTTTTAATCGCCATCTTATCAATTGAATCCAGTGAAGCTACTTTGTAGCTTTTTGCAATTTATCTACAAATAGGGTGCTCAATCAGTTCATATCTCTTCATAGGTTTATGCAGAAAATTCATATAGTGGCAATGAATTTTTAGCTTATGGTTTTTAATTTCCTTCCCTCAATTTTTTATTTACATATAATGTTTTGATTTCTATATACTTTACGCACAAAATTCTGACCAGAGTATTAATTTGTGTAACTTCTGTTACTATTTTCGCTTAGGAAATTACCTTATTTTTTATTTTTGCAATTATCTTTATCTTTTTCTTATACAAAATGAATTCAGGTTGCAAGGGTTAGGAATGCTTTGGCCTATGCTACACATAAGTTCTTCCAAGAAAATGGGTTTGTATGGATCTCAAGTCCTATCATCACAGCTTCAGATTGTGAGGGAGCTGGTGAACAGTTCTGTGTTACTACTTTGGTATTTCCGATTCCACAAGCTACTTCCACTTTATATGAATATTTTTAATCAAATTATATGTTATTAATGCCCTTTGAATACTCAAGGATTAAATCTCCACTCATCTTCCCTGACTCACCAAAAAATCTCATTAATAGGAAATTTGTTAGAAAACCATGGTTGTGGGGGTAGCAGTCTTTCATTCCAAACTACTATGATCCCCACAAGAAAGTAATTCCTGAAAGTCACAGTAGAGCAAACTAAACCATTAAAAGAAAATGTTTTATTATCCTTTACTTTTTGTGCTGTGAGCAGGAGAGGAGAACGTTTGGTTTTAGCTTAGACTCTGGAGAAGGAGGGATATCTGGGGATGACACTCTTTAGCTTATTAAGAAACGCTGGTTGATAATACTTTAGCAACAACATTAACCAAATCACCTTATGTTCAATCAGCCTCGTTTGTCAATCAGTGTCATTGAACACTGTCTAAAACAATTTTAGTAAAACTATTTGGAGCAAAGTCTTTTCAATGGTTTTTCCTGGTGTTTTCTCTGATGCAGTCTCTCTTATCTGGAAATTTTTCTCATTTCTGCCGTAGAATTTAAATTAACAAATTTTATGCAGTCAGAATTTTGTTTGAATTCTTTATTGTATTTAGATTTTGAAGTATACACAAGACATGCAGAGTATATTTGTTTACTCAGTAATCACTACTCATAGCATCCCCTTGATAATGGTTTCCCTCAACGAAGGAAGTTCGATTCCATAATTTAAAAATGGTTAAAAGATTGGGTTATAACTTATAAGTCTGCTGGAAGTTTTCTCATCTTATTAAGCATTTAGTATTTGATTTTTTTGCCTTCAATTTACAGATACCAAGTTCTCAAGATACTACAGATTCTCCTGTTGATGCAATTCCAAAAAAGAATGACAGATTAATTGATTGGTCACAAGTGAGACAACTTCATATCCCTACTCTTTTAATACAAGCTTGTCAATATAGCGTGTAAGGCGATTATTGTATTTTATGCACTAATCTGAAGCATTCTGTGAATCAGGACTTCTTTGGAAAACCAGCATTCTTGACTGTTTCAGGTCAACTCAATGCTGAAACTTATGCAACAGCTCTCTCTGATGTATATATGTCACCTTCTCTCATTTTTTGGCAGTTGTCTTGCCTTCTTTAAAATCTAGCCTTTTTAAAATTAATGACTGAAATATACATTGAATATGGTACTTATGCAGGTGTATACCTTTGGTCCCACATTCCGAGCTGAAAATTCCAACACTTCTAGGCACTTGGCTGAATTTTGGGTTAGTGATTTTGTTTTCTTGTGCGTTCAATTTGAATTAAAAAGAAGCTGGATTATGCATCCCTTTTTGCTTCTAAGGTGCTTAGTTTTTCTTATTAGTTGTAATGCATGTGTAATGGAACAATAACTAAAGGGCATTGTCATATTGTTTATTCAGATGATTGAACCGGAGCTTGCATTTGCTGATCTTAATGATGACATGGCTTGTGCATCTGCTTATCTCCAGTTTGTAGTATGTTACATTCCGCTAATACTACAAAGTTGTCATCGACTTTAGATTATTTTTTGCAAAGATTATTATATTATTTCTTCATATTAAAGCTTGTGTGCTTCATGTATTTGATTCTTGAAGATAAAATATGTTCTCGACAACTGCAAGGAAGACATGGAGTTTTTCGATACATGGATTAATAAAGGAATCATTGATCGCTTGAGTGTATGAGTTCTCAGTGTAACCATCATATTGCTTTCCTTTATATAATTTCTACCTAGATGTATCAGTTATAATTACCAATTTGATCTCTATATATTATTTTGATGTCATTATAAAAGGATGTAGCAGATAAAGATGTTGTGCAAATAAGCTACACTGAAGCGATAGATCTGCTGTCAGGATCAAAAAAGAAATTTGAATTCCCGGTAACTTGCTAATTTTTTTTTTTTTTTTTCATTTTCAGTAATCCTGTAGAATGTGCAGTTACCCTGTGCTTTATCTTATGTTTTATTCTATCCCATGACCATTTTCTAAAATCAAACATGGAACAAGTATTTTTGTTTTGTACTTTATAGTGTTTATTGTTTAGCAAATCAAACACACTAAGATGATATCTTGTAACTTCCTTTTTGTTTGCTCCCCCATCCCTTGGACATGACCTGTCCTATTCTTGCTTTCATTTTGTTCAAAATTGGTCATCTTCTAAATATACTCTCATTCATCTTAGTAGCTGGTCCAACTAATGACTCAGGATTGGATTGTCGTTGTTGTATAAACTTTATTTTCCTAAAAGTGAAATGACTTGATTCGTAAAGTTCTTCAAGTTTGTTTGTATTTGACATATTTTTCAACTTGCATTCATAGGTGAAATGGGGCTGTGATCTTCAGAGTGAACATGAACGCTATATAACTGAAGAGGCATACAATGGATGCCCAGTGATAGTTAGAGATTATCCAAAGGCATGCTACCTTCTCCTCTCGTCTTTCGAACATGGCATATTGAAGACATTATGGTGTTATAAATAATTTTAAAAAGGGCGTCAATATAAAAGAAAGACCAAGAACTTTTGACCTTAGAGGTAACATAAAATCCACAAAAGCTGAAAGAAGTGGCTGGGAAAATAGTGTAGAAGTAACATTCTTCTGCTCAACTTCCACTCCTCCCTGCACAAAAATCACAAAGGAAAAAAATGCATATTCTACCACAAAAATGCTTTGTCATTGTCTTACGTAAGTTTTATGAAATGGACCAACGATCAGGATTCTGTGTATCCACACAAAAAAAAAAAAAAAAAAAAAAAAAACAGGTAAATCAAACTTAGTGAAGTTGTTGAATTTAATTTTTGCAGGATATTAAAGCATTCTATATGCGACTGAATGATGATGGAAAGACAGTCGCGGCCATGGACATGTTGGTTCCAGGGGTAATTTATAAGATATCTCTTTCTTATTATAACCATCAAGTAGTGTTTGTGAATAAAATTTTCATTACAATAGACGATCCCTTAGTTAGTTACATAGTATAATCAAAAGAATTAGAGAAATAAGGCATGTTGCCTATAACTAGGAAGAGGGGTTGAAGGAGTAGTTAGTCATTGGAGAATCAGTTTGGTGGCTGAGGGTTCTGGATCTCTCGAATGTCCAGAGAATTTCCTTTTCTTTGTACAGTTTCAGTTCTTGGTACTGTACCCATGTTGGGGCAAGATTGGGAACTAGGCTTCATCAGTAAAGATGGTACTTTTACTCCCGATTTTGATCTAGTTCTATGACAGCGCTATCCGAAAGATTAGTGGTTTAGGTTTGATTCGTATAAAAATGTAGAGGAGTACTAGCAGCATCTTCATTCTAAGACATTCTCTTATGATTAAAATATATTGAAAGCTACAAAATCATGAGTGAAATTCCTTAAATAGCGAGACTCACAATTTTGTGATTTCATCAGTTAATAATAGTAAATGTTGTATTAAAAAAATATGTTGTTAGCCTTTCTCTAATGTTATTTAGGGCGGGAATGTTTGCCTGATGGGATAACATTGGAGTTCTACGGTACACAGCTCTTAGTTTTATGTTCTTATTTATGCACAATGTAAACTTATCTACATGTCTGTCTGTTAGATTGGTGAACTTATTGGTGGAAGCCAAAGGGAAGAAAGGCTTGAGTATCTCGAAGCTCGTTTAGATGAATTAAAACTAAATAAGGATGCATATTGGTGGTATCTTGATTTGCGTCGATATGGTTCAGGTCAGATGTCTTTCTCTTTCAGCCTCTTTACCTATTTGTACCACGCCGTACAAGACGTAAATCACTCAGAATAATAAATTACCCTTTCTTTTGCTTTTATCTTTCATTTGGAAAGTCTCATTTCATCTTTTGGGGCAAAAGAATTTTGCTGCTTTTATCCAACTGGGTTTATATAAAACTGTTGTTGCAGCTGGTAAATTGCAAGCTCTGCAATTGTTTCATTTTTTTTTTTTTTTTTTTTTTTTGTCGAGTAAACACACTTAAATGGTCTTCCAACGTCACCTGTTAGTTCAAAACATTTAGAGTTAAATAAGTTTCTGGTACTTGGTCCATATTGAAATAGGTACCTCTAAAATTTTTAGTGCTTTTTTATCCCAATATTTAAAGACTATGCTAATTTGTTCTTGATAGTAAATATTATCTTTGAATTAATGGTGTTAACATGTAATCATCTTATAACATATGTACTGTTAACTTAGAAGTAACCTTAATTATCAGGAACAAATTAATATAGTTGTTAAATGTTGGGATAAAAATACTGTTTCTTTTGTGGTATCAATTTAATACGAACTAATTGTTGAGGTATTAAAAACTTGTTTAAATCAATAATTTATTATCAAATTAGTATATAAAACATATAAATTCATATATGTTTGTATCTTCCATAAAGAAAACATTTCGTTAATTTGATGATAGAAATATTTGAAAGAGTGATGTGGCGACGCTATTGTTCTATCAATTAAGTCTATTCATGTTTGAACTTTTTAACTCGATTATATTGACAAGATACAGTGTCTTCTTGATGCAGTACCTCATGCAGGCTTTGGTTTGGGATTTGAAAGACTTGTTCAGTTTGCAACAGGAATGGACAATATAAGGGACGTTATTCCTTTTCCTCGGACACCTGGCTCAGCTGAGTTTTAGAACTCGCAGATATAGTCAAATGAGGACTTCACATTCATTTGTACGATTCAAACTGTATTTTAGGCAATAATGTTTCATGCGTCTTTTTTTTTTTTTATTTATTTAAAAAAGCAATCTGCTTGGTCTAAATGAAGTATTTATACATTCTGAACTGAGTAGAATACAATTTTGAGGCGATATAATGGTACTTGCACATTGAGCTTGTAAATTATTAAATTATGTGCGTATCAAACTGTATCGGGTAGTTAAATTCATGATGTATTTTAAGAGAACCTATAAATACAATTTATATGCATTGTTCAGAACAAGAAGATAACTTAGATGGCAATGATAAATGTAAAATTGGAGCCCAGGAGGGGCGAATGCAGCTAATTATCCGGTCCTACAACAGAACCTTATTCATTCCTGGATTGATTGATACAATTAAATAAATGTTCTGGCGTTTTGTTCAAAACACTAGAGCAAATGTGCACTGATTTTAAAATAAAACAAAACATATGATCTAAACTTTTGCATTTTGGTTACTGTTTGACCAATTTCATAGACGCTTTTGATCTAAACAGTCTAATTACATAACTTCGCCACTAAGAAAAAATCAAGTCTAACAATATAATTAAGATTTTTTTAAGCTTGCTGCTGTTATAGTTTTATTGGCATCATGATTTAATTTAAGTCCAACGCTTTTCTTTTTGCAACTAATAAAGCCACGATTTATAAACATCTTTCTTTATTTTGGAAATTTTCACAGCAGAACAGGCTTTATTGTATAATATTTGCTTGTATAATAGAACCACTTAACTTCGGATGAATTCATGAATTCCTTCCTAAGATAATAATCAATAAATACAAAAAAGTTAGGATTCATACAGTAGATTGCTTATAGAAATACTTAGAATATGATCAATACCATATTTACATTCATAAACAAATCGAGTATGATCATTGGCAAAACGGGGGATATAAGAACTACCTTCTGCTATTAAAGAAACGATAATAAACACTACTTTAAAATTGACTACAAGTTCGATTTAGGGTTTCAAATTAAACCTGCACATTAACATCATATAGCAACAGAGAAAATTATGCATTCCTTATAATGTAAACTATTTTTTTTTTCCTTCATATTAAACACAAATATAAAATATACATGCTTGACGCCTACAATGATATATAATTATAAATTTAACAGTAAGATTAATTATATAACAAAAAGAAACATGAGCAAGGACAGAGAACAGTTATAAGAAATAGGGAATAATAACATGGTGATTGAATTTCTGTTTAAAAGCTTTTGGTTAAAAAATCATTTTCAAAATGACAGAACCAAATTGTGAAATAAGAAAACCAAAAAGATGGGAGAAATTACGATTATTTAGTATTTAATTGCCATTTCTAAAAACCAGAGTCCAAAATAGTTTCTTTCTAAATGACATAAACAACAAAATTGTGAAAAAAGAAAACCAAAATGATAGGAGAAATTATGATTATTTAGTATTTATTAGCCATTTCTATAAGCCAGTCGAAGAATATGTAGAAGTATCTTAAATGTAGGGGCATTTTCATTCAATAAAATAATAACAGTTTTGATATCAGCTGATTTTGTAAACGTTAATGAATAATTTTGCACATTCTTAAACTCAATTGATAAATTCAAACAACCTAAATAAAGAAAATATGTCCATTTTTCCTAAAAAATCTGTGAACCATACATAAACTATTCAAATTTCAGTAGAATTCTAACCAATGAGTTCAAGAATATAACTCATGTTGACAATACACAGTTGGTTAACAAACCAGACAAGTATATCTTAACTTCATTCACAGTTTGTTACTGCATGTATTCTATTAAAAATCTAACTATTCAATTTAAAACCAATAACTATACTATTATTCATTATTTCAGAAAATAAAGACGTAGCTTCAAATACCAATTCCAGAAATAAAAAATCCATCAAACAGCAACACATGGGTGGACAAAACAGGAAAGAACCTTCTGATGACACTTTAATGGTCGAATTTAAGAGCAATCCTGTCCTAGAATGCAAGTATGGACATCTGGTGAGAACTTCTTTGTTGTTTCACTTCCCAACACTAACGATCATAATTTTCATTTTATTTGATTATATTTCATGTTTTACAACATTTATTTAGCAACAACAAAAACCAGAACTTATTTACAACATTGGTGAAAGCAGGTTGAAGAGGGGACCAAAATTATATGTTTTCCTCTCATAAGCCTCCAAATTATATAGTTTGTAACATTAAGTAACGAAGGACATGACATAATAACTGAAAAAGCTAAAAACAGAACAAAAATATTTAAGTGATAAGCTTGGTATTCCATGTATGCATACTTCACCCCAATTTAATAGAAGCAAAACAAAATCTGTGTAGGAAAAGCTCTAAAACAATCGTCCGTGAGGGAAATATAAAGTTATGATATTAACTAGTCAAAAAAATCCTTCATTGAAGCATAATCGTAACTATCAAACTTTCAGTCATCAATCAAATAAAAACAAAACAAGTGATACATTTTGCAAACTACGAAAACCCATCATCATCCACACGCCCCTCACTTCTCCGACGAGTTTGGTCCACGCTTCTTACCGAATCCCACCACTACAATCAAAACAAAGCCAAAAATCAAAACTTAAACAACCACATTATGAAAGCCCCAAATTCAGAAACCCTAAAACTTTAACGCAACAAAATATTATTTTTCGGTAGAAAAGAGAAAATAAGATAAAAATTAAAGAAGTTGAATAGCATTGGGATTTGAATTTAGACATAAGAAGGGTAAAGTAAGGAGAGAAGAAGACAAAATTACCGGCGGTGACGAATCGGCGGTTGTATTGCATCCGCTTGTGAGCGCGTCCGCGTGGCTTCTTCTTCTTGTCTTGCTTGGCCACCTTAGGAGTTTGTCCTCTCACTTTGCCCGCACGTGCGAGAGATCCGTGAACCTTACCTGTAATCGAAACATCAACCAAACAAACCATTAAGACATAACATCATCGTCTCGGTGTTCAGAGAAACCATCAAATCCCATTGAAATTGAAAAAGGAATTGGGAAATAACTCACCCATTTTGATGAATTGAAGCTTCTCTCTCTGGTACGTTCAGCTGCAGCGGCTACCGGTAAAATCCCAACGCAAGAGGAAGAGACCCTCTATTTGTAAAGGTAGGGTTTATGGTTATGAGGTCTGAATGGGCCTTAGGCCCGTTTAGTAAACTTGCTGAGCCCACTTCTCTTATGGACCGTATCACAGCTGCACGTCCATGTTCCTCTTATATGGCCGTGCCTAATTTTATAGTCTAGGGCTGTTTTTTATTTATTTATTTGAATGAATTTATTTTAAAATATTTGATTCTTAAAAACTAATTTATCTTTGGGAATGATTTTTGAAAGAGTTTTTTTATTTATTTTGGACTACGAAAAATTATTTTAAAATATTGTTATAACATACGTTTCAAAATATTATGGATTTTGCATCAAGATTTATCTTGTTTTCCCATAAAAAAAAACACATTAATATAGCGCAGTCCCTTCTTCGATTTTCTCGAGAGAGCTACGCTTTATTCTTTTTTTCGTCACCTCAATTTTTCAAACCAACAATTTTTTTATAATAGACCTCGCACTTTTCCCCTTCGATAATTCAACTTTTCTTCGTATATTTACGTCTTATCTGTAGTGCGTGTTATGTCTAGTGATCAATAAAAAAGGTGCACACTAAATTTGTAAACCAAGCTCATCTTTCCAAAAATTTTCATTTAATACTATTTGTAGTCACTGAATTCTGAAGTATTGAAGACTTACTAATACATTTGATTCAAACAAAGAAGAGGGAGAAATTAACTCTTAAATAGAGGGAAGGATAAGGACAAATCTTCCTAAAAGGATAAAAAATAGAAAAAGAAATCTGAAGCAAGATTGACTTAAAAAACCATCACATTTATCATTAAATTATATTTCATTTCTTAAATGAAAATTACAAAAGGGCAAGATATTTCACAATTCCACAAACTATTCTTTTTCTTTGACGTGTTGAGGACTTTTTTCCTTGAGGGTCAGTGTGTTTTGTTGTGTGATAAAATGAAGAAATGAGTTGTACTACTTATACTCCCCTACGCGGTTTTATGAACTTCACCTGATGCATACCGACGTTTAGAACTTGAGAGAAATGCAGCAGGGATGTCCCAACTACTCTGATGACCATAAACAAAATTTGATATTTACAACTTAATTATCTGCTCAAAGTTGAACCTCGTGAAGATCTTCTCCAAAACTTCCACTCCCACTCATTGCAGGTGTATGCATTGAAGAAAACTCATTGGGCACAAATGTCGATGGTGGCATTTCACCAGCAGGATTATTTTCCCCCATTTCTGTGTGACTAAATGCTTCACTAATAGTCCCACCCCATGAAGCTGTTCGCCTTGAATGAGGCACTTGAGAGTTGCTTCCATTCGTCATTATGTCCTGGAAACCGATGTTATCCATACTTGGAAACCTTTGCCTGGCCGATGGTGGTAAACCTTCAGGGGATTGGTACGACGTTGAAGGATTTTCATTAGTTAAACCATCTTCATGATTACTTTCTGTTATAGCTTCCATTGTCTGCTCATTTGATGACGTTGTGTGAGCAGGAACAAAAAACTTTGCATTGGCAGCCAAAGCAGGTTTGACAGATGGTGACTGAAACAATTTTGCTGAGCTTCCACTACCTGGGTTGAACGTGTCAACGTACCTGAATAGACCACACAAGTTTCGTTAAAGTTCCACTACTATAAATAAAGTTGAACTTTGCTATGTTCCAATAAGAAGATGATCATAATAAGACTATGACTATCTTACCTAGATCGAACACCAACCCGACCTCGGCCAGAGAATTGAGTTGCGCTAGGTGGTATTGGTGGAATCCCTGGATTATGTTCATGAGTTTTAGTTTTTAAATCATGTCCCTCCTTAGAAGATGATCCTTCGTTCTTCAGTGCAGATTTTAAGCTGTATTCAGTTGAACCATTCTGGAAAGCAGCAGTCTTTGGAGGAGGTGGTAGTGCAGTTTCTTCAGATTGAGGTTCAACACCTTCCTCTACCCATCTTTTCAGTTTTTCATCATAATAGAACTTGTTCTTTCCACCCAATTTAGCCTTCATAAAGAGAAGAACACGAACCATTTGAATTGGTTCAGACAAAAGCACTGTTGAAACTAACAGAAAACAAAACATGGAACCTGAAACGCTAATAATACCTGTCGACCAGGGCGAGGTCTCAAAACTAGTCCCACTGTCTTTTGTAAAAGTAGTGAGCCAAAACCAAAACGAGAAAAGCGAGATGTTACCCCTGATACTGATGTTTTTCCTTGACTGTCAGGTGAAGTTCCCTGGAAAGAATCAACCATTTCCCCAATAAAACACATACACTAAACAAAAACTAATACAAGCAAATGAAATTTTTTGAAGTACATCCTTAATAGTAATCACACACCTGGCGAGGGCTTCTACCAAAGTCTGGCTCTGAAACACTTCTATTAGGCTTTGATGTTTTATTATTGTCAGCTGTCCAATCACTGATAGGTTCCATTGAAGCGGATGGAACTAAGGATGACATTGCCATTGTTGATTGACTATTGGATACTCTGTTTGCAACCGGCTGGTGCTGTTGTCCATTTCCGTGAACATTTCCTTGAGATGATGACGATGATGGAGCAGGTGGTGGTAAACCACCGACAACTCGATGTGCAGTACTATCAAAAAAGTTGAGCAATTTGCCCACTAATTTTGCAGGTGCCAAATTTGCGGCATACCCACCCTGAACATATTGTTAATTAAGAGTATAAATAACAAAACCATCAAAATAATGAAGACTCAAAGTCAAATACAAGGAAATACCTGTTGGTGGGTTCTAATCCTATCTTCAAGAGATAATACTAACTGCTTCCATGTTTCTACGTCTGGTGAACGACAAGTTTTTAAGGATTTGAGTAGTGCTTGGCAGTACCTGAAGCCACATAATAAAAATAAGGCAGATTACACAAAGTATAATAATGTACAAATACTATTCTACGAACTTACTTCATCGAATCTGAAAGCTTTCCCACTTCAGCTAGCATATATGCATAAATAAGCTTATATGGCTGAAATGGAAGCAAAATAAACTGAGAGTTTCCAAGCACCTTTGAATATTCATATAATTCAGTCCTCTGTTCAAATAACCGTTAGGTTAGATCAGTTTTGAGTACTTCCAATACATCTCACAAAACAATTGCATTATATTTAACATAATATCGACTTTAATGCTCATGCACTATCAATATCAAATCTTTTATTTAAATACAATTCATCAATATAAAATCTTATATACTTTACATGGTCAATTCGAATTAGTCATCAATATATCTTTTACGTTAATTATTTTAAAAATCATCAAATTTACCATATATGTGTTGGGCTTTGTGGAGGCTTGATTTGAGTTAGGCCCAATTAGACAGTAACCCTAGTTTCTCCCTATAAATACACAACTTGTATTTGTAATCTTTAGCAATCACAAGTGAATAAAATTCTTCCTGTTGCACGTGGATTAGGGAAACCGAACCACGTTAAATCTTGTGTGTTGCCCGTGTTCCGTTTTTTCTTCTATTCCTTGCAGATTATTTGTGTGTGTTG
>Ga0209489_106746_pt1 | contig 18072 bp, 8 predicted proteins | sample SiratrowhiteBW_FD_187527 | JGI IMG/M metagenome (GOLD analysis project Ga0209489, IMG submission 187527) | Root nodule microbial communities of legume samples collected from California, USA - Siratro white BW (SPAdes) (version 2) | ecosystem: Host-associated > Plants > Roots > Nodule | place: USA...
AAAAAAAAAAAAAAAAAAAAAAAAAAAAAAAAAAAGAATCCCAACGCTAAAGTCATATTTAACCCCACAATTTAAAAAAAAAAGTTTAAAAAATCTAAAAATAAAAAAAAAGTTATTATTTTTTATACAAATTGTGTTTAGATACAACTTCAATTTAAAAAATAAGAAAAATATAATTACTAGTTAAAATGAAAGTCGTACTTGGAAAATAACTTCTATTTTTCAAAATTATGTTTTTAAGTATGATTTACTTATTTTCTGTAAAAAATAAAAATTTATCTATTTCGATAAATACCTTAACTATGCCTTCTCTATATTCTCACGTCAGTTTATCCTGAGTTGTTTCATATGTGTATATATACACACACAAGATTGAGAGAAGATAAATATATAGAAGAACAATTATTATATGACCATGTAACCTGTACATATACATCTAATGAAAACGGTGACCCCCTTTGTCCCCGTCCCATAATCATCTACAACAATATCAAAAAGACTATGGCTCACATCACATCACTCTTGCCAAAGAAATCAACAAACATTTCTGATGAACATAGGGGAAAACTTACCTTGAAGAAGGCAAGGCAACATACTCATTTCATTCAAGCATCCCCCCTGGCTTAAAGGCCAATATATGCCACACAACTATGAACTTCCAATGTTATCCACCCTATCAATGACATCCAAGGCCTTCATTCGGTCAATATCAAAGTCAATGACAGGAACAGAAGGTGGCCTCCTGGTTGAGAATATATCATTTTTGCTTTCACTGATTGGGGAGTGACTACTACTCTTGCTTAGCCTATTGTGTTTGCTCAACCTGGTCTTGGCAGTGTCAAATTCTTGGCTCTTACTAATGCCTGGTGTTAGCTTCCTCTTGCCCACATCCCGAAGCATTTGTTGATCTTCAACTGTTAGCATGGGGGAAGAACAGGCTTTCTGTGTAAATAACTGCCCTGTCTTGTGGGTAGGAGAACGGATTGGTGATTTAACTGGGGACCTTATTCCACCATTTCCAACTCTTACTTGGCTGACAAGGTGATGCAGCCAGATCACAAGTTCAAGTATATAGCTTTCTGTTTTATCTTTATCAGCATGGTGTAGTGTTTCAATTCTCAACAGATCGGTCTGGCCGGCGGGTTTACGGTTGACCTCAGACCTATACAAACTGAGATTAGAAAAAATAGGTAGAACATACAAACATAAAGGAATAGAATCTAGCCATTTGTCCTCACCCAGTATTTGCCCATTCTCCAACCCATCCAAAGCCATGATGAGCTCTGAATTAATCCAAAGTGAAAAAGAGATGGTTAAATTTGAGAGCAGAACATGTAGAGGTTAATGCTAATTGGAGAGTAGAGCATAATTTATGAAAGCTAATGCCTAATAGTAACACGGTTAAAGCAATATGAAATGGTGTCTTTAGAAAGAGCAACCTGAAATGCTCTTCAAAATAAAATGATGAATATTGCTGTTTAATACCATAATGGAAAACAAATTTAAACAGATTTATTGTGCCAAATGCAATACAAGGACATCTAGGAATTTCTTAGTAGGGATTAGCAAATATACTTCGTTGTGTTGGCGGCAATAGGGACAAGCCACTGCAATATTTTCTCCATTTCAGCTTTGATTTGTGGGACAGTAAGCTGCAAGAATGTTTCCTTCATTTTAGATTTAGATTTACAGATTTGGTCACAATCAATATTGGGAATGTAGTATAAGCTTATTAGTACAACTCCTTCCGAAGAAAGAAGTTCAATAAAAATCTTTAAAAGATGGAACTGGTAAAGTCAGAAACAAGCATTTAATGAATTTAGAATAAAACCTTTCTCGTCAAGTATGGGTTCTAAATAGTATGTACAGACAAAAAAATTGAAAATTAAGAGAATATCATAAAGAAAACTATATATTAATTTAATAAGTCCTTATAGTTTCAAAAGTACAGACAAGCATGTAAATTTGAAGTACATAAAACATGAAAACATTGTGTGACACATACAACAAAAATCAGTGTTTAGTTCTTCCCCATGTTTAAGTCAATTAAATTCTTTCATGCATACGACTTATATAAAGGGGGAGAATGGATTTATATATTTCAAATCGATTAACTGGAATACATATATGAGAAATAGTGCATTTTATAATCTTAATATATTAATGATCTTACTTGGAAGAAGGTGAGATAAAAATTCCAATTAGATTCAATCTTTCTAAATGAAAAATCAAGGGATACATATGAATAACTAATCAAGTATTTATGGTATGGATATCCAGCTAATAAAATGTATGATGGAAATGGGATATGCACCTCTTCTTTAACCTGAAATGACTGTAACCTTGAGCGCAATGCTGATTTTACATTAGGAGGAAGCCCTTGATATAAGGCATCCCTTGTATTAGGAGGCACAGAACTTGATCGAGACACCTGGTTAAATTAAAATGTAAACTCAGGGCTACCTTCCTAATAGTCTTGCTATCATTTTTTTCAGAAACAAATAACAGTGCAGTTGTGACCATTTGTGTCTCTACTACCAATTGAGTAGCATAATATATAAAACTACACAGCCTTTTCTCCTTTTACAGTTGGCACCATTTATTCAATAAAATATATGCAACGATAAACAGAAGGCAAGTTTCAGAATAGATCAAAGCTTATTGAACAAAGGACCAGCAGACAGAAGAGGTGAAAAAGAAGACAGCAAATAAACGGACTCTAGAACCTCAAGATTTGGCCAGAAAATCTCAAGCATTTTACTTTCGCTTAATTTTTTTTCCTGGTATGTCAGATGTCACTCGTTTATTGGAGCATGGCTCGTGATCTTATTCGTGCAAATATAAGACAGGGCTTACTGTTATCTTACTTCTCAAGGGAAGTATAGCACTTAACAGAAATGAAAAAGAATTGCATCTCCTGATTGACAGGTTTTGCTTCCTAGTGGCCAATCAAATTTGATCAACTTTTAAAATTTTCTTATAACGGACAAGCTTAACTTGCAATATTCAAAAGTAACAAAAACTATCACTCATTTTATTTACTGCTGTCAGTTATTAAAACTTCACTTGGATAGACAAATGACCAGAACCCAGATGGCTATAGAATCAAACTGATTTTAAAATGTGGTAGGAAAGCCCAAGATGTTCCTTCAGTACCCAACTATCAGTTCCTGTTTGCATTAGAGGGGTAGTTTTCTTCCTTCTGGTAACATTTTTTAAATAAAGTGAACAGAATGACATATTACGTCAAATAACAGAAAGTCATTAAAGAATTCAGAAAAGAGGAATTTTGTACTAAAATGTCTTAGAAAATCAGATACCTTGAGCTGCAAGCTAGTCAACTAAGATCTATGTCTACAACAAACTCCAGCTGTCCTAACAGAATGACAGCTGGCTTAATGCTGAGAATAGTCTAATACTAATTATACTATCAGTCATTCATACCAACGTGACAAATATGAATAGGAAGAGAGAAGAAAAGATGAGAGAACTGTTTCATTTCATGAAAATAATATAAAAACACAAGTTGAAAGAACCAATGTTATCACCATATGTCCAACATTACCATGAATAGGAAGCTGAGTTTGAGGTGACTTTTTCAAAGACACCATTATGATTGTTTGTGACTTGTGTAAATTCCCTTCTTTTCTTTCTCCTCTCCAATTTTTGTTATTAAGAACAATATTTTACAGCCAACAAAGGCAAAGAAAGATAATTGAACTTCCAAGACCACAACAAATATTAGAGATTATGTAATTTAAGTAGAATCCTAAACTCACAAGTGTGTCAATTTGAGTGATAATGTTCGCATAATGCAAAGCAAGACCCGCAGATCCCAACTTCTTATGGTTGCTTTGAGAATCTTTCGCTTGCTTATCAGTATCTGCAAGGAGGAAGAGGTATAAAAGACATGTTTTATTTACCTGGTATTTTAACAATGGCAAAGGATGGTCTGCATTTTGTCAGTAAAATGAAAGGAGGAGCAACTAAATTGAGTGGGATTAAAGAACAAAATAGGTCAGGACAAGGTGAACAGATTAGAAAATTCATTCATTAAAAACATAGGATAAGTTAATAATAAATTATGAGAAACAAATTATTATTTCATCAAATTTATGCACACAACTTCATATCAAAGCACTGAAAGTACATGAGCTTTGCAACTATAACTATACCAATGAATGGGCCCCATTGCCCTTGTTGAATACCATATCCAGACTATAGGTCAATGATGAAGCAAAGGGTTTCTTTCATCAATAAATCAAATAATCTTTCTATAAACAAACTCCAGTAAGTTTGACATATCCACCCTAACTCATTTGTCCATACTGGGAACAAAAATAAAGAATATCACACACTTAGCTAAACACAATTAAAAATACTTGGAATTCTTGAAAGTGTACCAGAACTACCAAATGCTTCATGGATCTCCAAGTATAGAAAATGGACGATGTCTACAAGCTTTTCCATCACCTGTAAATACAACAATCAAATCTTATATTTGTAAAAGAAAGATGCTCAAGAAAAGGAGGCTGAAAGAATTCGAAAAGTAAATTTTAGGCAAAAAAAGGGGGAACAGGAACAACAAGGGGAAATGAATGTAACTGAAACAACAACAAAATACAGTAAAATTAATTCAAGGATTTCAGAGAAAGCACTTTTCAGATGCCAAATCACCAATACTACAAAACTGAACAAATAAAAAATCCTATATTTAAGATCAACTTATATTACAAAAATCACAGTCATCCAAAAAATTTATAGAAATAACACTGTTTACCTCTTCCAAAATCTTGGACCATAATGATTTTTTCTTCAGATTTCTTACATGCTTCTTTTGACTCTTCAGTTCTGCTCTTAAAATTGCAAGGCTGTCTCCTACACAGTTTATAATCATTGATGACTTAAAAATATGAATATCAGTGTAATAACAAAGACCAACATAGTTATAACAAGAGGAATATGACTTGGAGGTAAATTTCATATTGCTGGTTTTTAAGTTTAAGTAACCAAAGATAGTGATAGGAAAATGAACTACGATGTCACACACAAGATACAAGCTCAGTAGTTGAGATGGAGAAAGGCATCAGGGGTTATTTGTGACAACAAAGTATCAACCAAACTAAAAAGGAAGCTTTATCATATTGTTATATGCTAGCGAATGTTAGGTTTTAAAGAGATATCAAGAGAAAAGGTGAGGCCACAGAAATGATTATGTTAAGATGAATGAGTAGCCACACAAAGACAATACCAAACAATTGCAATATTTGTATATGAGGAGATATTGGCTGGACACCTATTGAGTAAGAAATGGAGAAAATTGGTTAAGGTAGTTTGAAAACAGGAAAAGAATGCCATTAGACGATGGATCAACATATATTTTTGGTGAAAACTACTATAGATAAGACATTGACTCAAATAACTTTTCAAATGCACAATACAAGAACATGGAATTTTGTAGCTCATATGCTATTATTCATTATTTTCTTTATTTATTTTTTTCAGATTTAATTACAGTTCCTTCCTCACTATATGTAACTAGGACAGTTTTCCTTATTTGTACTTGAAGTAATTGGTTGCCCCGCCCATGGTTCCAGGATAGCATTTATTATCAAATCTGTATATCTTGTATACATCGTAACTCTCATTGTACAGTTTTCAATTCAGAAATAATATTAATTTTTCCTCACATCTCAAGAGGATTTAATGACAACTGGATAAGTAAATTCAGGCCAACATGTACCTCTTTGTGTGGCATTTGAATTGTCCTCTTCATGAAGCTTGCGCCGATAATCTTGATCAAATCTATCTAAGGCGTGCAATTCATGATATAATTCCTGCACTCGGAAAAAAGTCTAACTAATTAAGTCAAATCTTGACAAAATTGTGTGTGTGCATGCATATATATGTATGTATGCAGAAGCACATATGTGTGTGTGCATAATTTGTTATCACAAAAGTCTAATAATAAAACTTATTCCTAATCCCAAAACTAAGCTACCTATAAGACAATGCAAACAATTTTTTTACTGATATAAAAGATAAGATAGTACTGTTCCTATTCTTTTTAAGTGTCAGATTTTTGAAAGATTTTTTTTTCAATTTAACTGGAAGTTCCAAATTTCAAGAAACATTAATTACTCTTTTGTCAATTATAACCTTACTCTTCACCTAATCTTTAATCATAAGCCTTTATTGTAATGTGAAATAAGAAGGGGTGAAATAAAAAAAAATTCATAACTATTTTATTAAGATCTAGAAAATTTGTGTCTTGATTTCTACAAAAGAACCTTAAACAATTGGCAAAAATAAAACCGGGGGAATATTTATCTCAAACTACTAAACCACTATATAACTTAATTGTCCATATCTGATTCATGATTACTTTTTTTATATCAAACTCCTTTTTTTTTCATAATAAAACAAGATATTTGTGAATTGGAATATGGATATAAATTTGGAAATCGAGCTTAACTTAAATTATACAAGTTCATAGGTTTCTTAATATGCATAACATGACAGATGAAAAAAGTGGTAATTTCATTGAGAAACAATCTGCAAAATTCAGACTGTAAAACCCAGAAAGCACAGAAAAAAGGTCCATCTAATTTTCTCTCAATCTCAATGTGTAAATTTATAACCTGTTTATACACATTCTTTCTTATCAATAAGTACAATAGCATGGATAGCTAAGACTAAAGTTTCAGCTATAAAGTGGAAATATACTAGACAGTGAATTATCAATCTCTGCAATGAATTTCATATCTAATTGAAGATGGAGGGTGACAGTGAATCTCTTAAACAAGCTACCTTTACAGAACATGGCTGCAGCATAAACCAGAAGTGAATTCAACTAATATCATGGAATTACCAAGCAATTGAGACAGCTTTATTTTCTTCATATGATTCTAGTTTTGTTTTTAGTGATATTCCGGTAAAGGGAATGAAGGTGATCAAAGAATTTCAAATTACAACAGAGGTTTTTTTGAATAAACTTCGTCATAAGCACTTTTAAGAGAAAAAATAAAATGAAATAAATGTCTCTTCAAGTTATTATATAATAGCTTCTCCAAAATCTGTTTTCAAAATCTTGCATAAGTTAATTTAAGTTTATGGAGAAGTTTATTTCATTTTTTTTTTTTCTTGTTTTCTTCTCCTAAAACTGTTAATAGAGAAATTTACTCAACACGACCCCAAAACACAGTATCCCGTTAGTTTTGTGCAAAATGTATGTTGAACACATTCCTTGGTATTATACAATACTCAAATACACTTTAACAAGAAGATATAAAGTGTGATGAGTCAGCATACAAATCTGAAGAAGATGACAGGCATATGCACTGTTCCTTTTAACAGGATTACTCACAGCTGTATATTGAACAAAGGTCATTAGTTGTTGCATCACCATTTCTGCCTCCTCTTTCAATTGATTTTGTGGCGTAAGCTCTGAACCTAACCTAAACATCAACAAGGACAAAGAAAACGATAACTAACTCCATTCAGACTAAATCCATTCAGCTATATTTGTTCATAAAAACTGAAAGATTAAATCAATTCAACTATAGTTACTTCTCAAAATAGCGATCCAGATTGTGCCATTGAGGATCTTTACAACGATTTCCAAAACGCACAACTTCTCCAGAAAATATTTTCAATTCTTCTCTGTCAAAAAGTATAAGAAAGTGAAAACTTTAAGAGCAGTAGTAGCTGAAGAAAATAAGCTCCAAACTGAAGTAAGAGTTCTACTAAGTTGATCATGAAAATATCCACTATAATCTACCTCTTGTCTGCTGCAGCAATTCTTAGGAGTTCATCCATATCTCTGGATATCAAATTTTTCACTCCTTCAGATGGTAGAACCACCTCTTTTAAATGTTTGATGTTCTCTTTTGAAAGAGATTGCATCAGATTGGCACCCTTAACAATTGTGTTCGCAACTTCGAAGGCCAAAATTGAAATTTTATTTCCTTTTGTTGACACACCTGATGTAAAACCACTACTGAGATTCAAATTTGTCATACTACTACCAAGTGTGTCCAACACTTCTACTGCCTTGCCAAGCCCAGCTGTACCAGCTCTGCCTAAAAGTGAACTCACTTCTGATACCTGTAAAACACCAAAAGATAAGACAAAAAAGCCAATCTAATCCCTTGTTTGCATATATGGGAGGCCTTAAAGACCTGAAAATGGGGAAAGGAGAGAGAAAGGAAATGGAAAAGAATATAGATCTAATCTAACCCATGAGATCAGGAACAAGTTCTTCTTTGAGACCAATGTTTGGCACCATGTGAGGTATTTGCTCATTAGAAAAAAGAAGTCTAATAATATAATTAAAAGCACAACATATGTAAGCACTTCTCCGTAAACTCATATATCTTTTAGTAGAAACTCCAGCCCTTTTATGACAACGAACAGAAATTATCTAGACATCTAACCACACAATATCAATTAGCAAGGAAAAAGGAAGGACCTTCCCGCTACACCTTCCAATCAATTGGCTGACATATTCACTAAAGCTCTCCTCCCTAAAAACCTCACACAATGTGTTGCCAAGCTGGGAATCTTGCACATCCACAGTCCCGCATGAGGGGGAATATTGCAGTTGCAATTTGTTATTATTTTCTCCTTTTCATAGATTGCTTATGTATTATTTGTAGTGGGACACTTGTCACACATCCCTCTCATTCTCTCCCTTGTTTGTTAGGACACTTGGCACACATCCTTGTTATTCTCTTTCTTGTTAGGTCCAGTTTTCTATACAGCACCTTGTACTGATCTTTTCTGCAATGAGAATGCATGAAACCATTTCATAAGAAGTATCTTCAATACTCACTAGGTTCAAATGTAATTCGGTTACTAATTTTGTTGTATTGGCCTTAGCTAGTGATGAATCTTAATCAGATTTCCAGAGAAAGATAAAGAAAATCTGTATTAATGTTAAATGAATACAAAAGTGACCGAGTCTCTAATTTACAGGCCTATATATACTATCAGGACTCAGTCGAGGAGTCAGTCAAAACTTCTTAACAGATACAGCTCAACACAAAATACAAAAGGGAAGAGTATTCTCTTAAAATCCTCAACCGAAGAAGATTCATTGAACCAAATTAGAGAATAAAATATAAAACATTAATAATTAAAATTAGAATAGTTTTGTAAATATTAGAATTTTTTATGGACATTGTTTTATGTAAATACATACTAAACTTCATGAAAAATTGCAGAAAAATAAGGAATTTGCTCCCATTGCCCAGCAGCAGTCTCATCACTACAGGGTGAGGAATGCAACCTGGCACAAACTCTCTATAATTGCCAAAACCGTTTTTGGTAACAAGGATGTTCGGCAATGTACTCAGCGCTCTGCATTGGGAATTCCAGAAGCAGCTTCATAGCAATGGTCTGATAGCATTGGGCAATGAATCATCTGCTGCAACTTATAAATGGGCATTTAGCACCCTTTTTTAGGAGACTTTCTTCATATTTTGGATTTTTCAATGGTCTTCAGAAGCTAAGTTATTGTCTTTGTTTGTTTTGTTATTGTAACAACTGTATTGCGGTTTGTTCAATTGAATTTTAGTTTCATGCTTTATTTTATGTGTCAATTGAATTTGGTAAGGTGGAAATCAACCAATTGTAGCTAGATTAGGGTTAATGAGAGAGAGAGAGAGAGATAATACGATTCTGAGTCAGATATATGAAAAACTGAGATATATGATTTATATGGGCTTTAGAAAGACATATAGGTTGTGTGCGCTGTTAGAGAATCTTATGCTCAATGCACGAGTGCTTAATGAGTGCATCTAAAGGAATTAGAGTATTTTCTTTGACAACTAGGACATGTCAAAAAATTTAGACAAGATTGTATTGTGAGGTTGAGGTCTGAGAGAAAGCCTAGGAGGTAAGACACGAGTTACTTTTTGTTTCCGTTTTTTGAGTCATTTTAAGTCAATTTGGTGGAATCCAAAGTCCAACTTAAGTCCAAGCTAACCCTCACAACTAACCACTAACTGTGACAACTTAACCTCAATTCACTAAACTAATGCCAGAACCGTTTTTTTTTTTAAAAAAAAAAAAAAAAAAAAAAAAAAAAAAAAAAGAAAAAAAAACTAATGCCAGAATTAGTACTTGGTGCTTAACCTAGTCTGTGTGGGATGATATGATAACTCTACTTATTACTTTATTACTAATACACTTGCCGGGCTAGGTTGTGATAATTCATAGTTCACACACATTCACCATAGCACTCAGTGAACTCCTTTCACCAATAATTCACTGCACACTATTTCCATATCACAACATAACATGTCAGTCAAATAGCTAGTTCTGGTGAAGAGGGTGCTAAGTTTGAGTATTTCCAAGGGAAGAGAGAGGGTGTTGGCAAAGAAAGTCTCAGTTTCTAAATTGCTATTCCCCATCTGCTATTGAGTACAAATAAAGAAGGGCTCACTTTCATCAAAGGTGAGATACATGGAAACAAAGAAACAATGACTCGAGGAGTGATACCATTTGTATCTCTTCTTGCTAGAAACATAATCTAGGAAGACAGATTTGACATCACAAGAATCAAGTGTGTTGTGGTGTTAGTGGTAAAAATGAACAAAGGCCACAAGACCAAGTATATGAGATTGAATACTCAATATAAGAATTGAAACAAAGTGGAAAGATGAGACAAGTTGGACAGGTTTAACATTAATTAGAACACAAAATGGTAACAATGAATCAAACATTCAGCACGAGCATGGAAAATACATTTGGAACAGTAAACTCTAATGGCTTCCAGTAAACTACGGTTTTTACCTTTTGGAAAACCATTTTTCTAAGGAATATCGACTAATATGGATTCATGAACAAACTCTTTAATAAACTCAGAAATTTTGGCTGATATCATAAACAGATGTTTGATGGGTTGTCCAAATTCAAGACAATAAAATGATAATGGAATCCTTGGCATCCTCTGTCTCAAATAGGGGATCATTATTCTAAAGAGCAGTCCCCTCAAAATGACCCAATGTTGAGCAGACTTTATGGGTATTACATATAAACGTTGTTAAACTCGGGATTCTACCTACAATAGAAGGGGTTAAAACTCATAACTTGAATCATAACCTACACACTTACATAATAAGTTACAATATTAAAACAAACTTTAGTTGAAAAATCATAACCATAATAAGTCACCAGAGATGAGAGAAAAATTAAATCACAGAGATTGAGCATGAGACTACGAGAGAAAATAGACTAGAATGAGATTGAGAGAAGAGATAGATACTAAGAGTGACCTGCAGTTCCCATGATGATACAACAAGATGCAGAATCAGTAATGCAATAAAAGACATAGAAGGCCATAGCCCAGGGCAGCAGTAGCAATAGAGCATGGCGACCATTGTGAATAAAAAGGAGAGGTCCAGTGGTGTTAGGATAAAGAGATTTTCAAATCAGTGCGGAACAAACAAGGTTGCAAATGGGTAGGGAAGGATCTCGTAAAGGAGAAGCGATTTTACTGATTTTGGAACCTGGTCAAACAAACACAAGTCACTATGCTAATGGCTTCACCCAATTGCTCTAATGAAATTACTTTTTCTATCATAAAACTTCTTGGTTTTCCGTCATATTCACACAAAAAAAAAAAAAAAAAAAAAAAAAAAAAAAACCACAAAAAAAAAAAAAAAAAAAAAAAAAAAAAAAAAAAAAAAAAAAAAAAAAAAAAAAAAAACAGCTTTTCAGCCAGAGGCATTTTTGCAACATATTGATTATAAGCATTTCAATATACAAAATAAGCTAATCCAACCTACAAGAATAAAAAGATCAAACAGGAGAAAGGTAACTCAACTTAACAGCAGCTTGCTTGGACTTAGATTTATGTGATAAAGCCCTGGACAGGCGAGGAATGCCATCATTGATATCATCTGCAATTGATCCATACGAAACATTTTCCAATCCAGTAAACGAAAATGACTCTCGTTGATGTTTATTCAAGTCATCATCATCAGGAAGCACATTTGAATTGCTATCTACACTTCTGGTAGGTCCAATAGACTGATAAGCCATTCCAGGTTCACTATTAGCATGACCATTAGCATACCTCGAGCTTCCACTAAGTGCATTATCCACAGCTACCCCATCAACAGTGTCTTTCCATGACTTCGAGCAAATACCACCCATATTATGTCCAATTGCTTGTGACTCTATAGTTTTACTCTCTGTACACAATGTCCATACAACACAACCTCTAACTCAAACAAAACCTCAACACACAGCCTTCAATTCACAGGAATGGTATAATCAAGGAACAAATTTTGATGATACCAATTTTGATCACCCTTACTGCTCCACTCCATCAACTCTGTTCAAGTCACAAAATCTTTTCTGAATTAAAAAAAAATATATATACTAAAAATCCATAAAATCTGACATAGTACAAAAATAAATTCAGAGAAAAATTGGAGAGACCCAATTAACTAATTTCATCAAAATGGGGTTTTTTTTTTTAAATAGAGAAAGAAAAAAAGAACACCCCATCCCATGAATCAAAGCTATTATTCTACAGAAACCCAATAGAGTAGTGGATCCAATAAAGGTAATCGACAGGGTAGAGAGATACCAGAAGAAGAGATCTGTGAGAAGTTGCATGTGTGCCATTCTGAGAGGAAGAAAAAAGCAAAAGGGGTGCAAGAGAAAATGAATGGCAATGGAGGGTCTAAGGGATCCGAGAGAAGCAAAGAGAAGTGAAGTGAGCTTTTTTTTTCTCTCTCTCTCTCTCTGTTTCACAGACAGAGTCCTCTGCCCGGAAGTGATACAGGAGCAGCTGGCACACGCAACACAAAGGCACAGAAAGAATCAGTGAATCAGCTATTCTCTCTCTTTCTTTCTCTCTCCACTCTGCTGTGTTGTTCCATTTTCAGCGATGGTCAAAACGCAGAGTTCACACACGTATCGCAAAACAACACAACCCCACTAACTGTTGTTGTTTTGACCGTGAGTGAAAATGAAGATGAAAATGTTCTCCCAACTACCAATGAAACGCATCCATAGATGGGCTCGCCTTCGTCTTTTTCACTGCCTTCCTCTCTCTTAATGACAACAATAGCCTTTCTGTAATAAAAACATTTTCTTGTCAAAGCTCAAATTTCTTATTTCGTTCCAAGGTTCGGAAAACACAACATTGTCCATTTCCCAAATCAAATTATGTTACACTTGTCACACGCTTCAATCAAAAACCTTTCAAGAAAAAAACTTTTTTACAGACAAAAACAAGTTAACCTTTGTTTAGATTAAAGAGGACTAAAAAATTAAGAGGGTAGACAGACAGTTGAATGGAAGAAAATAGGGTGGAAAGTTTGTAATGGATATTACGGATATAATAGAATAATTTTTTTTGTATATATTTAAAAATAGTTTTACAAAATAAATTTTTAAACATAATTTCATATAAAAGTAATTTTTAAAACAGAAATTAGAATTCAAATAAATTTTAAATTAAAATGAAAAATTATATCAAATCTTAATAAATAAAAATTTTATATTTCAAAATAATAATATACTAAAATAAATTACTTAATAAAATATAAGATTTAAATTAATTAATTTTATTAATTATTATTTTTATTTTAATTATTTATTCTATTACGATGTATTGGCATATTTAACAAAATATTAAATTATTTTATTTTATTTATTATTTTAATTATAATATAAACACTGTCAACACTTAAAAAACATATACATAAATAATTTGTGAATATTTCTTTTGTAAATCATCCTTTTAGAAGGAGAAAAGCTTTTTCTTAATTTTTTTTTCATTTTTCGTGTAAAGTGTTTTGATTTTCCAAAGTATTTTTTACACCCGTATAGAGAATACTTTTGCATATAAACACTCTTAAAAGTTAATAGCGTGTAAGGTTGAGCATAATAAAGTGATAGAAGACTGTATTTAAAAGTTGACTTTATTGCGTGTATAAATATTAAGATGCAAATCATACTTCACTACATAGAAATTGTTTTTAAACAATATTAGATTCACTCGTAATAGTTAAAATTTACTCTATTAATTAAAATAAAATATTATTTTTTAAAAAAGATAAGAAATAAAAATATACTAATATATTATTAATTTTAAATTAAAATTATATCAGTGTGTATTTCAGTTATTAAAGCTTGTCTCTACATCTTATATTAACTCTGTATGTTATATATATATATATATATATATATATATATATATATTAAATTGTATGGTGATTCTTCAAAATTTTATTTCAAGCTTTTCACTCTTCCAAAATTTTTAATCTAGAACTAATAAAAGGAAAAATATTAAATAATAAATTTAAGAAAGAGTATATATATACTTTTTAATTAAAAAATAATAATTCCAATAGAAATATGAATTTAACTATTTAAATAATTATCGTAATGTGGATTTTCCATTAGAATATTTATACTGACCTTATATATTACTGTGTTTTTACGTAAAATATTCAATCTTGAAAAGTGGTATAGTTACATTCTATATTTTAAATATTAATAAAATTTTCTAAGTATGAACAGTTTCTAAACATAAGAAGCATGCATTGCCAATATAAAAGTTTTTATATGTTCCCTATTGATAAAAGATTACTTTTGATGTAATTTTTAAAATGGTTTAAAAAACAGATTTATTATATACGAAGATTTTGCAAGTTAAAAACACCATAGGAGATTTTTACATTATCCATGTTATCATCGTTTCTTTTATTTTTTTTATAACTTGGATATTAATTTGTTTTCATGTAAAATCTTTTGAAAATGATGCAAGTAATTTAGTTCTTAATCTTAATATGTATTCACGAAAAAAAAAATCATATTATGTAGTAGTAATTGCCTTTCGTAACCTATATGTTAATAGTTTCTCTGTATAATTTATATAGAAATTAGATATAAATATTTACTGATGATTCGAATTTATATCATTAAAGGAAGACAAACTTCTTTTATAAAATAAATTAAAATAACTTATATAAAATACATATCCATGCTTTTATATTATATTCCACTAAATATTAATGACACCGCATAAATACTCAATTTTCAGTAAGCCACTAAATATTTATAAATTAAAAAATTAATCTTTAAACTAGTTTTGATCTTCTACATTTCCTTCATTTTAAATAAGTCTTTATATAGTATTATTAAAATGAAGTTTAATTTCTTGTGCGAGAGATAAATTGTATTCATTCGACAAAATAGCGTAAATATATGATCTAAATAGAAAAATACTTGTTGAAGGAAAATACTACAAATAAACGCCTCTTTAAATTGAATATTGAAACGTAATTCATTAATTTTTGGGAAACTGATCCCTTCTTCCACACCCAACATCGATAACAATACTTCTATTTTCAGTCCATAAATTTATCCTTATTAATCTTTAATAATCACATCAATTTGTAAAATGAAAAAGTAACAAAATTCATTTATCAAAATTACCGATCACAAATTAAATTTTAAAAGAATACAAAAGTAACAAAATTCCATACAGTTTTGTTTGGGGATACTGTGAGAATTTGTTAAATGATAAGAAAAGAGAATAAATTTTCAAAAGTACAACTTTCAGTTGTGTTACATTTTCTGAAAACTATAACTAGTGATATTCCAACATATAAAGCAATTTGTTCCGTACTTTCCTCTGGGCAAGCTTGTTGAAATTTCAAGGAAATTTCTTAAGGATCGATGAAAAACAAAACAAAAAATGAAAAGAAAACTATTTCTCAATTATTTGCCAAGAACATAGAAGTTGCTCTTGTCAGTTTGTTACATGCATCTTTAGTCTTGACAGATGGATGCTAATATTTGTTTATACATATCTTTTTCCATTTCCATTTATAGCCATTGACAAACACCCAACAAGTAAATGAATATTACACATTTAGAAGTTTCAAAACTTGTCTGAACTTGTTATTCTAACCATATATTTAAAATAATATGATCATTCTTCATTATAAAGAAGTTTTCCAAAACTGTATGAACCTTAGTAGTGCCATCCTATATATTGCGTTTGGTCAACTTGTAGGACATGCAAACAAACAAGGACTGATTGATTAGCTTCACCTACCTAATCATTCTCTAATGGAAATGGAAATGTAGCATAAATCAGAGAGCCCCTCACCCTCATGTTAAAAATAAAACGTCACAGAAAATAACTTAATATCTCTTGAGCAATGTGGTTTGCTGACGTATATTATTAGCAACAAACCAACTCGGGCACCGGGGCTTCTTTCTAATATATATATATTCAGCGAAATTCATAAACATCCAAAAGCTAAAAATACAACTTTTTTATGATCAAAATAATAATTAAATTATTTTCATATAAATTATTTACTATTTTTATAAATTATCATAGAAACTTTAATAAGATAAATTAAAAATAACTCAGATTAATTCTAAGGTTATTTTCATAAATTCCTTCAAATCCTTACACAAATGTTCTTATGTCATTGTATAAGTTAAAAAATAGTTCAAAATAATAATTAAATTATTTTCATATAAATTATTTACTATTTTTATAAATTATCATAGAAACTTTAATAAGATAAATTAAAAATAACTCAGATTAATTCTAAGGTTATTTTCATAAATTCCTTCAAATCCTTACACAAATGTTCTTATGTCATTGTATAAGTTAAAAAATAGTTGTGAATAAATTATTCCAAACAAGTGTTTAAAATATGTCTACAAGCTATTTTCAACTTATTTTAATAAACACTTTAGGAAAATTTGTAAAGTAACTCATAACCCAAAACAATTCAGGTGCTTATAAACAACTCGTACATAGGTGCTTATAAATAAGCAGGTATTCAATAATTGTTTAAAATTAACTATTTATCCTATAAGTGCTTAATTAAGCTATCTTCCCAAATGAGCCCAAAGTTATTAATCTTTAAGGTAATTATCTTAATTTTATTTTAATTAAATCATTCTCATTCAATGCATATATACTTATTTGTTATTGTAACAAAATAGAATTTGCATTGTTGTCAATGTGGTCATGTTATTACACTTTTTTTCATTAGAATTCGTAATTTTCCTAAGATTTGATAGTAATAGTATTTTGAATTTAATAATTATGCACTATCAATGTAAAAAGATTTACACTACCAATTATTCAGAAATCAGCTTTAATAAGATTTTTTAAGACAAGAATAGTAAAAAAATATTACTAGCTCTAAGCAATATAGCCATTGAAATATTCACAGCGAAAATGGGAAAAAAAGTGAAGAGGAGGCGTAAGAAAAAGAAAAGTAATAGAGGGGCGATGACATTTTATTTATTGTAGTAATTAATAATTATGCCATTCTGTTCTCCAACATAATTCTAATATAACCAAAAGGATGCCAATATCTGTCAGCTTTCCCCTGCCTGCAATTATATATGAAAAGCTAGAGAATAACAGAGTCAAATTCATAAAATATCCAGAATGCTAATGTTTCAGTGTTAGCAGCCGGGAGATATGAGCATTGCACGAACCAAATAAAAGGTCGAAGAATTGGAAGTTAGCTTCAAAACGAGGCAAACAGCTTAGCATCCTTCCAGCTCTGGATTTACATCACACACACAACACAGCAATTCGTCAAGATGGCAAAAGAATAACTTTGACAAGGTATAGAAGAATTAAAGAATCTAGGAAAACTGACAAACAATTCCTATCCAGCAGAAAAAGAATTTGAGGAAAATATTTATACTATTTGAAAAACTAGAAAAGGGAGCATAAGTACGTACCCTTCTAGTGCTGAGCTACAAGGTCTTCCAGTTCATCTATGATAGCTTTATAGCAGAAAATGTACTGATCCTGATGAAGTGCAGAGTCACCAAAAAGGTCAATTAGTAAGTATATAGAAGAAAAGGGCCAGATAATATAGTAATAACAATACTTATGGTTTATGATTACAAATTATAGGGATGTCTTCTCTACCACCACCACCACCACCACACAACCTATTCCACTCAAAAATTAACTGCATCTTCTTTTCACACCATCAAATCCACACAACTTTTCACTCAAACCTGTTATTCTCCATTTTCATACAATGCAAAATA
>Ga0209489_106747_pt1 | contig 18068 bp, 6 predicted proteins | sample SiratrowhiteBW_FD_187527 | JGI IMG/M metagenome (GOLD analysis project Ga0209489, IMG submission 187527) | Root nodule microbial communities of legume samples collected from California, USA - Siratro white BW (SPAdes) (version 2) | ecosystem: Host-associated > Plants > Roots > Nodule | place: USA...
TATATATATATATATATATATATATATATATATATATTTGTATTTGACATGTTGAAGATAACATAGAGATAAATCTAATAAAACATTGAAAACTCTATCAAAAGGAAAATATATAAAATATGTAGAGTTTCTTTTTTTTTTTTCTACAAATGATTTGATATGTGAGGATCATGATTAAGAATTTTTGTATTATCTTTCTTTGAGAAAATGGTATAACATAATCAAATTTAGTTTTAGATACCATTTGAAATCTTATTTAAAAATTAAATTTAATTGACATTATTTAAAAAAAACTTTTAATCTTTTAATTTCATTTAATTATGCATTAAAAAGAATATTGTAATACTTCAAAAATTATTTATAACATCTAATCTATCCAAATCAATAGTTAAAACATAATGCACAATATAAATATATATACCAACCATTCACTAACATTGTACTTCAAAAGATTTATCTTTTCATAAGAAATTGAAACATAACTAATTACATTTACACATATATGAATATAAACAAAATAAGAGTTTTCTCAAAAATCTTTTAAAGCCGCAACTAGTTCATTCAAGAATATCTTCCACAGTACCATCTGTAATATTATCACGATCATCGTAGTAGAAACAAACATACCATACAAACAAGAAATGGTAAGCTAATAATTCAAAATATCTCAATTAATCTCAAATAATCACAAATATACATCATTTAACACCTAACAATCAAATGACAACATTTATCATCCAACTCAAGACATCAAATAATATAGAAAGACTCAATCTACTTCGGGAAGACTCATACATTGAATAGACCTTGAGATCTGTACCTCTCACCCAATTTATGTGTCTCATCTCATTACCATTAACCTCATATAATAGGATTAATCCATCCTTACCAACCCTCTTTCAAGCTGCAGTTTCAGCCGTATAAAGCTCATTCGACTCTCACCACCTAGTAATATTCATTTATTTGATTCCTATTACTAGTAGAGTCAGGATATCAATCGTTAAGTCAAATCCTTAGACAGTGCACATCTTATTTCTCATCCCAGATGTTTTCTTTCCTGAAAACACTATGCCTACACATCACATACAATTCATATCATACATCATCAATTTTCATTCATCTATTCATTCACTTTCCATTTCAATTACCATAATGTCAAGAAAACTTCACCACTTTATATAAGTGCACAAGCACAATATCAAATATAATTCCTCAATCAATCATGCATAAAGACGTATCCACAGGTCATAACTATCAAAGTCTTATCATAAATCATTCAATCCATTGAACAACAATTAAAAGTTCTCACATATTACTTTCGAACATCATTACTCAAATCAGGTCAATTAATCACATCAAATCAAGATAAACAATCAAATATATTCTGTGCTTAAGGACCAGTCAGACATGTAAGAAAGACTTCAGCACTGATAATCACATATTCAAGTCTTTTATCCTAAAATTTTATTTAAAAGTAACTAATTAGTATAAGTTACTAGCTTCCCTTACCTGATGAAGATCTTACAACAATTTCTCCAATACTCGATAGATATATTAATCCAAAAATTTAGGGATCTAGAACAAGTTATCAAAACAAAACCAAAATTTCAGTATAATCTTAATTAAGTTGAGAGAAATACTTTTTTCAACCGTCTTTACTAAGATTGATGACAAAAACCTAAGAAAAAACAGAGAATAAAGGATCTTTAGAACAAATATGAATTTATTCTGTTTGAGATTCTGATCGATTAGAAATGATTATTAATTTCTCAGCTACTATAGGGTGTGATCAGAATCTAAAATGGATGAGATATAGAGAAGGAAAATTAGAAAAAAGGAAAAGCTTGGAAGAGAGAGAGCGAAAAGGAAAAGAGAATGAAGGTGCAGGAACCGTGGGCTTCTTACGTGCCTTACAAATACATTTTTTCAGTTGAATTTTTGTTATTAAAATCAAATATTTTGAATGAGTTTAATGTGAGTATAACGATTAAGAGTGTGAATATCAACACACATGATACTCACATATGTATTATTTTGGTATTATTCCTAATTTCATCATTCATACTTTGTCAATCATATTATCTATCTAGCTTGGTGTCTTCAAAATATCTCTTCAAATATATCTCACTACTTTATTTAGTACCCAGTTGTGGAACATTTTTCCTTCCTAACAAACTTATGTTTCATTCTATTTCAATGATGTGCAGTGTGATGTATTTCTAATATGCTTCAATGCAACTAGTGGTCATCCTGAAAGATCAAAATACCATGAAGTGGTATGACCAAAATAGAAAGGTTCAAGTTAGCTTATTTAAAAAAAAATTTGAATAATCTTCGTTCAACTTAATTTCTTTCATGCAGAAGATATCAGTAGATATGCAAAGTGGATATTTGAGGCTCTAAGTGATGATCCTCAACATCCTCACCTAGAATTTTCATAAAGTGAGAAACGCCCAAATATAAAGGTAAAAAAAGGGGAAACAAACAACTTCAAGGAGAGTTGCTCCTAAACAAAGTGGTATAAAAACATGATCATCATTCAACATTCATATAATCTTAACCATTATATTGTCATGGTCATCATTCAACATTCACATAATCTTAACCATTATATTGTGTGCCTCTATCTTAGAAAAACTTATTACTTGCTTTCAGGTAGTACTAGTCCTCATTTTATCATTATGCCAATGATAAAATATTGTAAATCATAATTATTTTAACTTTTTCATTTATTACCTTTTTTATTTGATTGAATGAACAAGAGCGACTAATTGTGTTTCCCTTTTGATATAGAGAGCACAAATTCTACTGAAGCACAGAAAATAGGCTTGTATTGCCCTCCAAGAAACCACTTGTTTTTTGATGCCCTGGATGCTACTAAGAAGGCTAATATTAGTAAGTTCTGTTTTTCTCCGAAACAAACGCTATATAAGACAGTGATTTAAAAACAATCGTACAAGCTCATAGTAAATTATTAATAATTGGAAAATGTATAACACAAAATGGATGTGGAGTAAAGTAGTGCAACAAACGACATCACAATAGCACATAAAACTTTCTTATCACAGATTACGCACACTGTATATAAAATTTCATTTGATGACTACAAATTTGAAAGACAAAACTGATACTCTAGTATTAATTCCTTATACTACTCACATATAACTCATCAATTGATGATATAAATTACTTTCATGAAGCTGTAAATCTTCATCACTTAACATGAATCCTAAATTTGGTATGTTATAAAAACTATTACAATTCTACAAGTACATGTTGGTATTACAGTTGAATGAAAATACAATTAACTACAAGGAAAGCCTTCTGCAGTTTGTGAAGGGCTTAGGACCAGTTGCTGAAAAGGTTGCAGCTAAGAAACTAGCAACACTTCAGGATCAGCCACTCAACATCAGTAAAAATGCCTCAGGAACTCAGAGTATGCACTAGCCAACAACAAAAGCACCAACAAATCCAGTCTCTTTCAATGTTCAGACCCTTCCACTATTCCTAGTCTCTTTCAATGTTCTGTCAACACAATAATGTTGGCAGAGTTCTCATGGGGGATAGATTTCATCAGAAAAACAAGATCATTACAAATGAAAATTGGCATGCTTGTGCTGCTGCTCTATTAAGCAACATCTTTTTGAGAATGGGCATGGGGAAGCTCCAGTGTAAATGAAACTATGGATGCTAGGACTCTCTCAAAGGGAAAAATGGTTGCCCCATTTGAGAATGTGTCTTCTCTCCTTCGACCTGTTCAAGAGAATTACAAATTAGGAGTTAACAACAGCAACAACAATAAAATACCATACAGTGGAATACCTCCACTAACATGCCAAACATGTTTTCTGCAGAAAGCTCTATCAATTTGTTTCCACTGTAAGCTCTAGGAATTTGTCTCGCATTGTTCATCCAACACGCACCAACTTTTTTTTAATATATAAATTAGAAATGAGACTTTTTAATAATTTATAAAATAAATACAAATCTCACGTAACATTAGAAATCTTACTATATATAAATGAGACTTTTCAATAATATATAAATTGAATCCTCACGTAACAACTCCATCTCCACAAATGGCCTTAGGAGATGGAATAAACTTTTGTGGGAGAGGAAGTGCTAACCAGAGGAGGCTCCTCCACAACTTCCTTGGTACGATGATCAGCTGCCTAACTTAGATCTTGAGCTCTAAGTATAATACATTTATATTTCTGTTCTGTTAAAGTATGCATGCAAGAGTAAAATTCATTTTGAACTTTTGTCAAACAGATGCTATTATATGCATTTGAATTCGTTGATTTGCCTAATGTTGAGTTCTAGACAATTTTAAATGTTTGAATTAGAAATGTAACTGTTTGATTGGCCTAGAGCTAGTAAAGTATGGAGCTTTGAATTTGCTCTATCATGCTCTGCTTCACTAGTTGACATGACAGTATAAAACATGTTCGATGAAAATTGCAGCAAAAAATTTATTTTCTAAGTACAATAATACACAATTTCAAATTTTGCTAGAATGCAGTTTAAATAAATAACAGTACAAAAAATTTATGCACAAACAATGATTTGAATGTAAGTGACAAAAAAATAATTAATTCAATTGACAAAATAAGCCTTTGAAATGTAAATCAAATATAATTGAAGTTCTGCATCATATTGATTGGTATTCATGAGAGACTACAAGGAAATGAAACGTAGCTAAATCATCGACACAAAGAAGTTGTAGAGGAGACTCTTCTCACTTGTGTAAAAGAGCTCCTCTTCTACAAAAGTTTATTCCACCTCCTGTGACCATTTCTAGAACAAAATAATTTCTATTTACCTCAAAACTGGTTTTTCATCTCTAAGAACATCTTCTCTATTTATAACAGAAATCAGCTCAATTTAGGTAGCTTAAAATAACTCTTTTCCTATAAAACTATCACCTAATACTTCAAACTTACTTAAAAAAACATCTAAACAAATAAAATATAAATTTGTGAATAAACTTAAATTGTTTAGAGTTCTCTAAAACTTCTTTTCTTATAGAAAATAATAATAATTGATATTGTGTTTCGATAAAAATTGTTTAAAAGGTAATTCTTTTTTTCTGATAATATGAAATATTTTATGACTGTTTAAGAAAGAATTTTGAAAAATAATTCAGAGTTTAAATTTTTTATTAAATGAGTTATTTTTATTAATTATATTATCAAATGAGTTATTTTATTAATTATATTATCAAATGAGTTCTTTTTATTAATTATATTATCAAATGAGTTATTTTATTAATTATATTATCAAATGAGTTATTTTATTAATTATATTATCAAATGAGTTATTTTTATTAATTATATTATCAAATGAGTTGTTTTATTAATTATATTATCAAATGAGATATTTTATTAATTATATTACCAAATGAGTTATTTTTATTAATTATATTATCAAATGAGTTATTTTATTAATTATATTATCAAATGAGTTATTTTATTAATTATATTATCAAATGAGTTATTTTATTAATTACATTTTCAAATGAGTTATTTTATTAATTATATTATCAAATGAGTTATTTTTATTAATTATATTATCAAATGAGTTATTTTATTAATTATATTTTCAAATGAGTTATTTTATTAATTATATCATCAAATGAGTTATTTTTATTAATTATATTATCAAATGAGTTATTTTTATTAATTATATTATCAAATGAGATATTTTTATTACTTCTATTATCAAATGAGTTATTTTTATTAATTCTATTATCAAATATGAGTTATTTTTATTAATTATATTAACAAATGAGTTGTTTTTATTAATTCTATTGTCAATTGAGTTATTTTTATTAATTAGATTATCAAATGAGATATTTTTATTAATTCTATTATCAAATGAGTTATTTTTATTAATTCTATTATTAAATATGAGTTATTTTTATTAATTCTATTATCAAATGAGTTATTTTTATTAGTTCTATTATCAAGTGAATTATTTTTATTAATTCTATTATTAAATGAATTATTTTTATTAACTATATTATTGAATGGGTTATTTTTTTATTCACTACATTGAATGAATACAATGTAACTGGAAATTAGTCCTGCTTTATGATGTCCCACACTATCTTCTTGCATGAGATTCAAAATGTAACCTTAACTAGTAAATACCTTCCCCTTCAAAATTTAGGATATATGTGTCTTTCTAAGAGGAAACTTAAATTGACTTTTAGTATCCACTTAACTTTAGGATCATATGTTGAACATCAATAATCATATTCTTCAAATAAAAGGGTTTAATTATCATTTTACTTTTGTAATTATTAGGTTTTAATCTTCAAAATAAAACTACGCATTTTAAATTGTTTTAATTTTAAATATCAAATCACACTCCAAAATTAAAAGTAAATGTTGTAGTAATGATATAAAGATATAAATTGCTTCTTTTAAATATACCGCATATTTAGCTAACATTAGTAATAATTTGTAATTTTTTTTCCCGATACCCCTGAAAGTTATTATAAAAAAAAAAATATTTCTGCTTTTATTTCTTGTATTATTAAAAGAGTTCTTTTTTTTTTCATTCAGTGCATTGTTAAATGGGCTATTTTTTTCCTTAATATATTATTAAATGGGCTATTTTTTTCATTGGTTACGTTGAATGACACCATGTAGCATGCCCCACTCCACCTAAAACTAACCTTCACTAGTAAAAATACCTTCATGAAAAAATTTAGATTATATTTATATTTTAATTAGAATATCTAAACTAAATCTCAGTTTCTATATTTCTATTAAATATTATATTAATATATTTGTCACGTTTTATAAGCTTTTTTTAAATTATAATTTAATTAAAGTCAACTTAAATTCTTATCTGAATTCAAATATACATTAAATTTCTATCATAAAAATGGTACCCTTGAATAATCATCTTCTTAGAATAAAGAGATTAATTATCTTTTTATTTTCATAACTTCAACATTTAGTCTCCACATATAAAATTAAGAATACTAATTTTTATATATACATTTTTAATTGGTTTTAATTTTATTTATATTTTTAAAATTACTAATTTTAATTTTTTATATCTACTTTTTTAGCATTTAATACAGAATAAGAAAAATATAACTGTAAGAATTAAAATAAATAATTTTTAACTTTAAAGACTAATTATATGAATATAATGATCAAATTAGTTTTTTTTTTTTTTAAGATGCAATGAGTAAATAAATATATTAAAAGACACTGTCTTTGTTGAATATTCTGAGTATCTTCAAATAACATGCTAATATGCCACTAGTTGACTAAGTATCTCAATCACTCTCTATTTGGACTAATTCCTACACCAAGCCCATTTCTCAAGATCATGGGCTTCTCTCGAGTTGTATCTGCAAGCAGCAATTGCATTCTGCACGTCCATAATTTGAAACTGCACCCTCATATGTACTTAAATTCCAAATTTATATATTCTAAATTGTAAACTCTAGAACACAAAAGATGTATTCTGGATTTTGTACATTCTAAAATACATCTTTTATATTGTACAATCTAAAATACTTAATTTACTTTTTAACTTTTTATGTTATTTTTTGTAAATCGCTTAAAACAAAATAAAATTCTTTAAGACAAATGTAAATTGTTAAAATTCACATAAAGTAAACATATAACACTATTGGCATAAATAATGAGAATATGTTGTATATTAATAATTATAAATTGTATATGAATAATGAGAATATATTTTCTAATTTTAAAATGCAAAATTTAAACACATGAAAATGACATGAAAATGATCTAAAAATTATGTTTGTATTGTTTGTTCCTATAATACATAAATCCTCATTTGTGACGTAATGGACTAACTGCAATATATTTTGAGTTTCATCCCATATTAGAGTGTCTTTTGACACGTGTTTACAATTAATCATATATTACAATATGCCGAAGATCCTTCTAGATGTATCCTACATTCATTGAAATGACATTTGACATTTAAGTATTAAAACAAAATAATTATATTAAAATAATAATAGATACATAATAAGGTGAATCATCACCGGACAAACATACTCCTTCTATAAGGTTAGTCATATATCGTCATCATCCATATGTTGATGACAACATGACAATACAAACGGTTGATCTTCGTCTATCTCATGAAGCATAATGTATGGGGTGTGACATTAATCTAAATCCATACATGTATCCAACTATACAGGTTGAGAGATATGAAGCTAGTATCATATCGTAACAAGGTGGTCAACAAAGTGAAACTATCTGAATTATATAATTTTGAATGTATTTCAATATTTAAAAATACATATGAAGCATGTATGGGGTGTGACATTAATCTAAATCTATACATGTATCCGACTATACAGGTTGAGAGATATGAAGCTAGTATCACATCGTAACAAGGTGGTCAACAAAGTGAAACTATTTGAATTATATAATTTTAAATGTATTTCAATATTTAAAAGTACATATGAATTGTATAATTCAAAATATTAAAAAAATATTAAATATTTTTTATATTATACAATTCATAGATAGATCATCTAAAATCATGTAAGACTGGTAAAAATAGAGAAAAATAAAAATAAACCTCTTTTACGATAATAAATAATAACACAAAATCAACAATAATTTTAAAAGAAGACAATGTTAGACAGAAAAAGACTCTCTCACACAAGCACAACAAATGGAGGTGATGCACGGGTGGCTGAGGAAGAAGAACGGTGGGAAAGAAATGGAAGTTGATGAACCTAGGGATATTTTGGCCATTTAATAATCTCCATTGGAGTGCACATTCAAATGACGGGAGTGCAGAATATGAAAAGCTTGTGGAAGCTTCAAACGAGGCCCACAAATTACAAATCTGCTGGCCAACTTCAACATCTTTTCTTTTAATTTCACAAAGATCAAACTAAAAAAAACAACCAAAAGTCGAGATTCATCATTAAATATGTCTAACCAAATTCTTTGACCAAGATTAATAATGTCAGAATCAATAAAAAAAACATACATACTTCATATTAGTATTATAACTATCTAAAAAAACTTAAAATAATTAAAGGAAAGATCCCTAAAAATAGGTATTAAGTATTGTACAATTAGTTGTTAACAAAATTCATAAATATTTCATATTCATCTAAAATAACATGCTCAGTCTAGTTCCAACACATTTTAGTTAACTATGTTATTTTATATGTTAAAATATTTTGGGACTTAAAAGAAACGTATTGCTCACCCTTGAATGTTCTTGGTTACAAAGCAATTATTTGATGGAATTGGGGTTATGATTTGCTACGAAGTTAAAAAAAAAAAAAAAAAAAAGTGTGGTAGGGTTAAATAATTGTTAAAAAAAGTCAAAGATAGGAATAAATAATAGGTTAGAATTTCAAACCGATCTTGCTAATGTCGTAATCAGTTATGTGAATGGATCAGAACTATAACATGTGATTTGTATGCCAAAGTGCTAACTTTTAGTTTACTAATCGATTATTATAATTTAAAACAAGATAACATATTATAATTTAAAATCATTACTAAAGTTACTTGTAAAACATTACTTCCGTAATTCTCGTTGGTTGTTTGATTATTTGTGTATTATGTTTTCTATTAGATTAATGATGAAACAAAGAGATAATCACTCTAAAGTTCTATGTAAAAGAGAAGGTAATGTTCGAGATGAATAAGGTGTAATTTTCTTTATACCGTACTTAATATGTTGTATAAATAATTAAAAAGAATCTAACAAGGAGGCTTAATTGTCAATTAACAACAAAGTCAAATCATGCATGTATAAGCCGGTTCCATTAATTAAATTCTAAGTAGAATTCTTATGATTTTAAGTGCACCATGTAATAATAATAATAATAATAATAATAATAATAATAATAATAATAATAATAATAATAATAATAATAATAATAATAATAATAATAATAATATATTTAAATGCACATTACCAACAAGAAAACGCGTGGTTGGTGCTTAAGATATGGTGCTTCTTCTAGGCTAATTTAATTGACCATTCAAACTATGTGTCCGATCTTTTATTTTAATATATCAACAAGTTCCAACAAAGATTATAAATATCTTATTTAACACCTGAGTGATATATTTTTTTCTTCTTAAACCAGATTTTGAATTCAGATGTTATGAATTAAAAAGTAATTGAAAAAAGTATATATTGGAATGAGTAGTATGTTATATTTGCGAATGAATTTTAGTCATCCAAAAAATCAATAAAAAATAATATATATATATTTTCATTTATATGTAAGTTTCAGTTTCAGTTATTTGTTTTTTTAAAAAATCCATTTCTAAAATAATCATTTTCGTAACAATTTTTTTATCGATTCATAACGTTGGATTTGTAAAAAGTACAATTTGATAGTTCTTTAAACACATGTCCCATTTAGGATTATGTGAATAGAAGATTTTCAATAAAATGTACAAAATTTAGTTTGATAATTCTACACTCATCAATTTTAAAGTCTAAAGATATTTTGATTAAATAATACATAAATTAGAAATAAAATCAAATTATACTCTAAAAGTAGATATAAACTTTATTTGATAATTTAATTTTTTAAAATTGAGTTAAACTTAAAAAATTATCTTTTGATATACTATCAATATCTATAATAATAAGATTTATAGTGTTTTTTATTATTAAACCGCCAATAAATATTTAATTTTATATTTAGCATCTTTAGTTTGAAATTTAAAAAAAAATGTTAAATATGTTACATAATTTATAATTATATATTATAATATATAATTAGATACAAACATCTATTTTTATATTTATTTTGTGATATTAAATTATATTTAAAAGTACACTTCCTGATAATTTTTTTTATACACTATAATAAAATAAATATATAAATTAATTTATGAAAGATGATTAATAAATTATTTTTTAAAATTTTTATGTGAAAAGCATTGATGAGGGTGATTATTTACTCGACAAGAATATGTTTTATTTGTATGGTTGGGCAATTAGGTTGAAATTAAGGGAAACAGATAGTGGCCGAAGGAAGCACCGGCGCAGCAGAAATTGACATGATTTGCCTCCAATTATAAATATTTGTAAGATTGTGTCTGCATTACTTTATGCATAAAAATTGCGTAGTGAGAACGTGGCAGTGGACACCAATGATTAACTACGTCTTTATCTTAGTTTTTTCTATAAATATTTTTAAAGTAATTATAATAAAAATTTATAAGTTTAATTCAATATCATAAAACTAAATTTTTAAGATAAATTTTACTTATTTTTATATGGTCTTATTTTTACTTGAAATAAAATAGAAAATAATTAATACATGTTTTCTTATTCTTAATTAAAAGTTAGAAATTTCTAAGTTATTTCAAAGTGCATTTTAAGACTAGAAGAAACTAAACCTTTATGTACAATAACAAAATGCTTTTCCTTTTTACTTTTCTAATAATGTAAGAAAATTGATTAGCGTTTGCCTTATAGTAGAAATTAACAGATTTACTAGTACGGCAATGTGTTATTAGAAAAGAATGTAAATATCATTTTTAATTTAATTAGATTGATTTTAACAATCCATATAACAAATTCTACATCTATTTTATTGTCTCATCCTAATTATTATCAACTAATTTTGTTAGAAATTAATTTCGTTAGTAGTATTATGTCTGTCCTTAATTCAAAGGATTTTTTTGATTTGATCATATTCAAACACAATATTTTTTTTTATATAAATTAATCTTCACAATGTCTAAGTATACAGTATCTAACTTCTGTGTCAATTTATTAATTTTTCAATTTAGATTAGTTTGTGTGTTGCTCTAGTTTAACCATGGTTTTAAATTTGAGTGAAAAACATATACAAATACATTTATAAACATTATTTTTCAAGAACAAATATTCATAAAAAATAGCGTATTTACCCATATCTATCCAATTTGATTAATATTAACAATATTTTAAAAAATACATAATAAATATTTGTGTGATCACTAAATTTTTAAAATAACACTTTAATGAATTTGAATTCGTGGAATGTATCCAAATCAGAGAGTAATTAATAAATTTTCAAATTAAATATACTTATCAAATTTTATTATTACGAGTGAAATCCTTATAAAGAAAAAATTAAATATTTTTAATTATATATATATATATATATATATATATATATGCATATATGTGTAACTAAATAAATGTTTTGGGGTTGTTTAAAGTCACTAATTAATCCTCATCCACATAAAATAATCACATTATTAATTAATTAAATTTATTAAGCAATTTATAAATATTTTAATATTAGATTTAAAGTAAATATAAAATACGGTCCATAAGTAGAAGTTGGCTTTTTTTTTTCATAATTTATTTAAAATTTTTAATTTTAGAAACATTTCTATCGTCAAATTAGTAGAAGAAGCAAAAAAGTTTACGACGTACCATTAAGTATTTAGAAGTTTAGGTTTGGAGTGTAAATTTTTTTTTTATAATTATACTAGGATGATTATTATTATTTTTATTATAATTATTGCTATTATTATTATGATTGATAATAACATTAATAATTATAATAATGATAATAATATTAATAATACTAGTAATATTAATAATGATAATAATAATAATACTAATTTATAATAATAATAATATTATTATTATTATCCGTATGTAAAAATATATATATATATATATATATATATATATATATATATATATATATATATATATATATAATCTGCAAATAAAATTTGTATGTAATAATTCTTAGATAATGTTACATTTATATTAGATTTGTATTTTAATATAAAATTTGTAGGTAAATTAAAAATTTATATTCATTATAATAAATAACTTATTAAATATTTTTTTAAATAAATCAAAAAAATTATTAAAATAATTGTTTAAGTCATTCAATGAAATTAATACACAATATATCCAATAAGTAGTTAAGTTATTCAAAAATAAATTATTACTCAACTCACTATGATTATTTTTCATTGTTTTTATCAAATCTTTTTTTCTCTACATTCATATTTTTCAATTTCCACAAATAAAAAAAATAAAGTTAAAATGGTCTATGGATGATATGAATTCAGTATACTAATAATACAAGTGACACTCCATGCACAACTTCTATATATTATTCTTTTATTGAAGTCTTATAACTTCAATTTTTTTTAAGTACTCCTCTGGTTATAAACACAAATGAAAGTTGTGCTGAGTGAACATAATATTTTAGGTTTCATTTTTTTTTTTTGTAATTAAAGCATTCTTAACTAACAGCTTCTTTATTATGTGTATGATAAAGTTGTCTTTATCAATGACTCATTTTTTTAAAATTTACTCATTCTAGAATTTATGTACAAAATTATACCATTTTAGTAAAAAAATCTTCATTCTTCACATGATATACTGATTAATATATGATCAAGAAAATAAATAAATAAAGAATATATATATATATATATATATATATATATATATATATAATTTCATTAATCATTACTAAGTTAACAATGAACTTTGATTATCAAGAAAAATGAATAAATAAATATTTATATATAATATATTGATGAAAACTGTGAAAGAAACTTAAATTTCATTAATCATTACTAACCTAACAATGAACTTTGATTATGATATTCTTTAAAAGATCCGATATAGATTGTCAGTGTCTTTTTAATGCTTATATGTTCATAGGGTATTATATTCTTCCAAAAACAGTGACAAGACACCAACAGACACAATCACTTCCATTTTGTTTCATCACTTCTTTACATAAAATAGCAGCAAATTTATAAAAGGATATGTAAATTTTATACCCCCAAAAACTGTGACCATGCACCAACAGACACAGTCACTTCTTAACACATAATTAATAACAAAAAAATTATAAAAATTGATAATTGAATATGCTCAAATCGATGATTATATTTAATAAAAATATCAAGCAATAATGGATGTGTACTTCATAAAATAATGAATCTATAAACAAAAGAAATCAAATGCGTGTAACCTTATCCTATAATATTAAGCTATGGCATATAATCGTGCACGTATAGACCACTTATTTGTCTATCCAGACCTCGAATTCAATGTCAGCTAGTGTATTTAGGAGTAAAAGTTGATGAGTATTTTTTTGGTATAAAGAAATTTTATTAAAATTTATCCAAAGATAAATATGGTCCACCCTAAATATATAGACAATTGCAATAGGAGTCACTTATACTATTCTGAAATTTAAGAATGAGTTTTAATGCAGTTTTACATTAAGGAATTAATGTGATTTTATTTTGGGTGAATACAGTAATTAATGTGATATTTGTAAAGATCATGAAACATATATATATTTGTAAGGATTGCACTGTTTTATAAAATATGTTAAAATTTTTAGATCTTTTAGTGAACAATTAGCAATGAATTCTCTGTGTAAATTAGTTATTCGATTTTATTTGATCATAAATAATTATATGTGATAAATTTCTTAATTACAATAGTTGTTCTAAAAATCATATTAATTATGAGTAATATATGATTAGATAACTGCGTAAAACAATTTATTATTAATTTTTTCTGATATATACAAATTCATCTTATTCAATAAATAATTAAATAATTTTAAATTCATATACTATGGTAGTGCTATTTTGATTTAATTACTAACTGAGTCAATTGAAGGAGCGAAAACAAAGAAGATGAATTTAATTTAAAATTATGTGAGTAACAGGGAAAATCTTGCCTTTCTTTTCATTCTATTTTTTTATAAGTTTATTACTTTTATTTATCATTTTTCTTTCTCTGCTTAATTAAACAAAGGTTAAATCTCAAGGCCCTGGTTTAGATTAAACTATTTCAAATTATTAAGGGCGGGGGGGTTTGCTTGCACTTGTAACAATATATAAAAGTTTAGGTTTTGTTTGTTTTCCGAATATGCCTTGTTAGTAAATTATTTAGACTTGTGAAAATACATATACAAACGCTAAAACGTCAATTCTAGAAAAAAAAATGTATTTGGATTAGTTGGACTTACATGAATGATGAATGATGAATGAGGATTGGTTGTTGTTAGAATATCTTTTAATCAAGGTAAAAAGAGCAAATATTTCTTCTTTTAAGTTTTAAGGTGTAAACTATATAAAAATGAAGATACGATAGTTTTGTGAAGTTCGCAAGAGATTATTAGTTTTTAATGTGATTGTAATTTTAAGAATATCATTGTAATATATTTTGAAAATGTATGATTATTGATAGAGGTTGAAAAATATTAGAGAATATTGTATTTTGTTGTTTAAATTGTTATTTTGTTTGATATTGTTGGTGTTTATTGTACTTGTTGTATGTATTAATTAATCATTAAGCAACACCATAAGAAAAAAGTGATTTAGAAACTAATTTTTAGTTATCAAATGAAATAGTTATTAATTGCAATCAAAATAATCACCAAATTATATTTTGGTTGCTAAATAACTATAAAATAGAAATAATGATTGAATTTAGTGACCAATTAAGTCAAATAATTGGTATCTAATATTAGCTATCAAAGTTTTAGTGACCTGTGCTATTAGATTCTAAATTAGTCTCTAACTTAATTAGATACCAATTTAGAATCTAATAGCACAGGTCACTAAAACTTTGATAGCTAATATTAGATACCAATTATTTGACTTAATTTGTCACTATATTCAATCATTAGTTATATTTTGTAGTTATTTAGCAACCAAAATTTAATTTGGTGACTATTTTGATCACAATTAACAACCATTTTATTTGGTAGCTAAATATTAGTCTCTAAATAACTTTTTTCTTTGTAGTGCAATATCTTGTATAACTTATTCAATATCTTGTAGCTCAAGTGATTATAATGATTCTCTCTCCTCTAAAAGCATATTGCTTGAACATTTGAGTAAGATATTCAAGTCATAAGACTAGTGACTCAAATGTCATTTATAAAAGAATAAATGTGAGCTAGAGATAAGATGTTGTACACCTATCATTACATTTTGGCAGTATGTGGCATGTGTCATGGATGTTCAAGAATTGATTGTACATTTAAGATCCTTTAACAATGAAGGAAATTCTAAAACTTGCTAGATTTATTCTAACAAATTGATACCACCCAAGTATTGGCTATAATGATCAAGTGATTAACTCTAAGTAGTTTTTGGAACAAGGAAATACTTGAGAGGGTGTTGATCTCGAGTGACAATTCACTGACATAGTGTTGCTTAAGCGAAATAAAGATTGTCTTATGTGTATTGATGATGTCTCTAAAACGAAGAACTTGTTCAAGTGACAATATACTTAGATAGTTATGATGATATATCATGCATAATTATTATGTATGATGTATGCCTTTACACGTGTATGTTGATATATAAAATATGAGATTAATTATATATGTATTGTATGCATGACATATATCATTTTTCAATGACCCTTCTGTAGGTGATGCATATAATTTTGGTATGTATGTATATAAGGTTTAATTTTGGATGAGTTATCCTAATTAGATGGTTGCATAGTTCTTAATAAATAATGTAGAGATATATAGTTAGTATAAGACATGAGAATCATAAAGTTTTATATTCTAATTTCATAATTGTTTAATCACTTAGACAAGATTTTAGATAATAAAAAACTAAAAACTGTTTATATTTTGTTTGCCAACATATGACTTTAATAGTAGTAACAAATTCTTATAAGAATTTGTTCAAATTGTGATATCTTCCCTTTCTAATAGAATGTGAGAGTAAATGAATAACTAGATAGTTTTTTTTTTGAATATTTATATATATTATTTTGAAAAATTTTATCTTCAAATAATTATTATACCGATATACAGTGCATAGTTATAGTTTATCAACCTAGAGTTATAACTATCATTTTTGGCTTTACAATAATAATATTGTGTAAAGTTTCAAATAAATTATTTTAATTTGATTCACCGAAAACGTGGTTCGAAGAGCGAAATAGAGAGAAAGAAAAGAAAAAAGAAATACAATGATTTTGGAAATTCTGTAAGACAGAAAGTAAAAGAAAAAACACGTGAGTGCTACACCTTTTATATTTTAGTAGAATTGTAAAAAAGGTACAATTTTATTTTAAAAATAATGGGGTAATTAATTAAGTATTGAATGTGATCGATTATCTATTTATTTAATCAGAAAAACTATTCGTAAAATACATATAATGGATTATACATATGTAACTGATTATATATTTGTTATACGTAAAGTTAAATTATTATTAGTTTTTGTTTATTTTTCATTTTACTCATATTTTCCTTCTACTAGTTAAAGAATTTTCTTTTGTCATTGGCATGCTCAAATAAACCCTTTTAGTCAGTCAGAAAGTCAGAACTTGGGAATGACATGATTAGACTATTGAATAAATATAACTGTAGTTTGAAATGTTAAACATATTTATAAATTAATTTTCTAATTTGATTCTTATTATGTAGATTTTTTAAATCGAGTCCTTGGAGTTTCTAAAACTAACTTATTATTTTTAACAGTTTTAAGATGTTAAAAAGAACTCTCAAAACTTACGTTTTATTTTATAATTTCAGGACTCAACTAAAACATTTATAAATAGTTCAGATATCTAAAAGTAAGTTAAACCTAAATGTTATAATGTTTTTATGATAGAATTGTATTAAAAATCACATTGTCTTATACTTTATAATAAAAAATAATACTTTTATTTCTTTAACCAATAGTTCAGCTAGTTAGTGTTTTTTAAATATAAAATGTTTAAATTATAGTTATTTAATTTTTCTAATACATTGACCTATTTATTATGTTAATAATATCTTAAAATAAATTATTATAATTATTAATTATATTAATAAATATTAAAATAAATATCTTTTTCCCATAACTTAAACATTAAAATTCAAGATGAACATAAAATGAAATTAAAATCTCAATTCACACATTGTTAAAACAAGAAATGATGGACTATAAGTACATTACTACAATATGGCAAAACTAGAAATATAATTAAGCGAATAACCATAAGCATGTATATGATGTGTAAATCCATATGAAAATGTTTTTTTTTTTTTTACTTTTTTTTTT
>Ga0209489_106748_pt1 | contig 18057 bp, 7 predicted proteins | sample SiratrowhiteBW_FD_187527 | JGI IMG/M metagenome (GOLD analysis project Ga0209489, IMG submission 187527) | Root nodule microbial communities of legume samples collected from California, USA - Siratro white BW (SPAdes) (version 2) | ecosystem: Host-associated > Plants > Roots > Nodule | place: USA...
AAAAATATATATATATATATATATATATATATATATATATATATATATATATATATATATAAACCATCAAAACTGGTTACAACCTATACTTTATCCTGTAATAGAATATCTTTATGATTAAAGACTTAAGTTTTTTCAAATTGCAGTCAATCCACTTCCCTCTTCTTTGTAATATTCTATAGTCAATGATTGGGCAATTTCTTCCGACAAATCTGCATAACCTGAAGCAATAGCTGGCAATAATAGTGCAAAATTCAATTTTCAAATTACAAATCTGACTGTAACACCAAATTGAATTTAATTCAATTCCCTCCCAAACCAAAAAGCTCTAAACAACAAAAACGAAAACTCAATCTCTTCAACGAATGTGACATTGACCCGTTGATTATCAACTGCTGAAAGTTGAAAATTCAATTCCCTCCCAAACCAAAAATCTCAAAGCAACACGAACAAACTCAATTGCTTCAAATATCTGACACAGAACGTTAATCAAATGCTGAAAGAGGAAAATGCAATACCCTCCTAAACCAAAATTACTAAGCAACAAGAAGAATCTCGATCTCTTCAACAAAACCAGCTGAAAGTTGTAACAACACACACCAAAAACCCAGTATAAAGTGCCAATTCCACTTATTCAATTGTTCATTTGTCTCTTGCTCTGTAATTATCTTACAATGTTGAACTCACTAACACGAATGAATTCTAATCACAAAAATGCAAATAATTAACCAAAATGAATGAATTCTCTTCACAGTCGAAACTTGATTACCCAATTCACACCAAATCAAACGTCCATTGTCTGATCTAACATCTACCGCTAACATTTAAATATCATGCGCGACAGTGACTAGTGAAACCAATTCATAATCTGAATCTGCTTAACTTCATGGTCCTTCATTCATAGCTTCAAAATTGAACACAAGAACAAGCCTTGAAGAACCAACCTATTCACCATAACAAGCATAACACTACAGAAGAAAATTCCGCAGCTTCAAAACTGAAACTATAAATTTTGACAGAAAAAACACAATTCTACCATCCCAAAAAAACTATAGACAATACACCATAAAAGAAACAATATTTTGATTCAACGGATTCAAATTCAAGCACCAGAAGGAGCACCACCCATCAACGCCTTCTTCAATTCCTCACTCGCTTCAACCTCCGTCGATTTCCCCGACAAACTACCATAATCCGACGTTGCTTTCTTGTCATTCTTTTTAGGGTTTTTCCACTTACTAAACTCCGAACCTCCGCCTCGGACACCCACAATTTCCCGCCGGAGATCCTCCACGGCGTTCCTCAGCAACCCGTTCTCCGCCTGGAGGACCTCCATCTGCCGTTTCACCGCGAAGCACGCCTCTGCCACATCAGCATTAGCAGGAGCCCCAGTCACGGCGGTCGCCCTCCCCTTCTTCTCGCCGCACTCCATCATATGCTCCACGCCGATCTTGTCCATCACGAGAAACGGAATCCGCTGGAACGCGCCGTCGCTCTTGAACTCCGCCGGAACCCGAACCCCCCAGCGGAACTTCACGGCGGCGCGACCCCGCACGGGGAGAATCGTCCGGGCGGACACCTCCACACCGGAGAACATCCCTGCCACAGCGCCGGCCGCGCGGGAGTTCGTGTCCAGCACAGGAATCTTGGCGCCAGCGAACGACGGCGTATCGACTTGAACGGTCTCGCTGACAACGACGGCGTCGTTTTGCGCGTTAGAAAAGGGTTTTCCGTCGAAGATGGAAGTCTGCGTCTTCTTGAAAGTGAAGTCGCCAAAGCGGGGTTTGAAGTGGAGCATGAAGAGCGGGGAACCGGTTCGGCCGGGAAGATTGAACTCGCAGCTCATGAGCATGGAGCTCTTGAGAGGGGAACCGAAGGGTCCGGTTCCCGTTTTGACTATGAGCGAGAAAGGGTTCTTGGAATCGTTGGGTCGGTAAGCGACTTTAAGCGAAGGACCCGATTCGTAGAAAGTAGAAAGGTTGAGCGTGAGTTCTTTGGGTTCGCCAGCGACGATGCCGGATTGGAAGGGCATGCCCAGAACGCTTAAGGGCACCTTCGCCCTAAAGAGGGGCTTCTGCTGTTCCTCACGGAACTTCAGGGAGGCTTTCATCGTTGGTTCCAACCCTAGCTTTGATTTCGGGCTGAATTGGGATTGTCGTATAGACCAAATCCGTGAAGAGATTGCAAGAAATTTTGATACTTTGCTCCGATTCTGCCTTGACACTGTTGTTTCTTATGGAATTTGTAAATTTGATTTCATAGGTTGTAGTGGATGATTGGGCATTTGGATTTATATAATCAACGGGTGACAGTGTTTTTGGATATGTATTTAAATCTTGAATGTATTAGGTCGGTTAATTTGGCACCTCATTATTTGTTAGAAGAACAAAATGTCATTAGGGAATAATTACACGCGAGAATAGGGTAAGAGTATTTTGAATACTGAAGTCATACTTTTAACTTAAATAATTTAATTCTTTTTACTGTTGCCAAATTCTTTTCTACATTTCAGGTCATGGGCACAAATATAAGAAATTAGGTTTTTGAGAGGATGTTCAAAATATCTCATTCCGACAATACTAGTTTGAAACGTGCTACGGGTCGGTTTTTTCTGTGTGTTTCTTAAATAACTTTTGTTCTACGTTTAATATTTCTTAAGAAACTGTAATATACATTGTAGGACTAAGCTTCGTCTTACTAACACTATGTTAGGCTCTCGTTTTTTAAGCGACTGGTCTACGACAATTTGAGGGAATGAAAGGAAGAGAGGAGAGAGTGACTACGAGGGGAAGAAAGAAGGAAAAAGTCACGTCCCAAAAATACGTTTTTATTATTGTATAGCATTTTAGCAAAGATTGCGAATCAACTACATTAATGATAGAGAGTTTTCATTAATTATTTCAAATTTACAATTTTGGATACATATTTGGAAAAATAAATTTAACTTTTTTTTTCAAAAATCCAAATTTCGACAAATTTAATTTGGATGTATGATCCTAAATTAAAATTTTAATAAATTTCAAACAATGTTTCTAATATTATAATTTAAAAAAATAAAAAAATAATCCTAAACCCAATAAATACTTCATAAATTTTATTATAAATTCATTTTAACTTTAAGAGTAAATTAATTATATTTAATTTTATATTATTTTTCACCATAACTTATAATCTTACAAATTTATCAATACAAAAATTAAAATAATAAATTTTATACTATTTTTTACACATTTTTATTTTAAATTCACTTTCTCAACCAGAAAAAAAATATAAAAATAATGATTAAGAATGACGATGAAATGTGTGTTCAAATAATGACACTTAAGAGTTGATTTATTGATTTCTTTTTCAACTCACAACTAAATATTAGGTGTTGATAGATATATACTCTTAAATAAAAAAACATAACAATAACTTTTTTTATTGCTATAATTTCATGTCAAATGAAATAAATAGGTAGGTATATGAAGTCAATCACACAAATCCAAATAAATTCGAGAACAAATATATAAATAAATTATTAAAAAATATTTAAAATAAAACAATCTCATATAAAAAAGCAAAAAAAAAATCTAAAGAAATTAATATAAAATATATTAAAAAATAAAAATAGATTAAAGAATAATATTGTAAATAGATTGTTAATTTTTATTTAAACAAAAGCAAATACTTATAAATAATTTTTTAACCACAATGTAAAGATATTATTCAAATTGTATTTAAACACAAAAAAAATACTAAAACAAGTTAATGTAAAATGTATTACAAAACTCAAAATATAAACAAGAACAACACTGCAAATAGATTATTGACTTGTATTTAAACAAAATAAACCCTTACAAATAAATTTTTAACCATAAAGTCCAAAAAATGTAAGAATGTAAACATATTATTCAGTTATATTTACACAAGCAGGTTAATGTAAATAGTGTGACAAAAATCAAAGTAAACGTTAAAACGACGTCGTAATTAAGTTATTGACTCGTATTTAAACAAAATAAACACTTATAAATAAAATTGTAACCACAAAATTCACAACGTAAACATATTTTCCAAACTTTATTTGAACACAATGTAAGCAGGTTAGTGTAAAAAATACCACACAAATCCTAGTAAACGAATAACAATATAAATAGATTATTTATATCTATTTAAAATAAAATAAAGCTACATAAACAAGTTATTAACCAAAAAAATCACAATATAAATATATTGTTCAAACTATATATAAATAGAAGAGGCACGCAAACAGTATAATGTTAAAGTATCACACAAATCCTAATATATGCAAGAAGAGTTAATAATGTAAATATATTATTGAGATATATTTGTTGAATAAACCTTTTTGCGAACAAACACACAAACACTATTTCTATCATGTTAAACTTTTTCCCACAAACATCTTCCTCTTGTTCAAAAGAGCAAGAAAATGAAAAAAAAAATGTATATATATATATATATATATATATATTATTGAGTTTGTATCTAAATATAAGTAAGTTCATTAATTTTTTTTTTTACAACTGTTGACAAAATCCAATGAACCTTAAACTCTCACTTTTTCCTTTAGTCACAAACAGGCAAACAGTATATTTGCTTTGTTCAATTTCTTTGATTAGAGTCCAAACTTTTAACTTCAGAAAAAATGTTCATACACTAAAAAAAAACAAGTTTCTTAGGAAAAAAACCAAACACTTCTCAATCGAAAACCACACAGCTCACTCCCTATGTTTGATGTCATTTAAATATGAACCTTTAAACCTTCAATCGTTGAACCATCTTCAACTTTTCTTTCGTTTTCACTTCCGCGTAGAGAAGATTTTTGAAAGTAAGAAAATCTAGGAAAGGGAATAGTTAGTCGCAAAATTCAATAAAAATTTTATTTTATTTTTCATATTTTGTAAACTATTGAAATATTGTTATAATTTATTTGTGAACAAAGTAACATTCTTAAGAATATTTTATTTAAATATGAGAGATATGTACATACTGATTTTCTACTTAGAGACCACGTCATTTAATAAAAACAAATAATTATTTCCAAATGAAATCACATTAAGTTGCAGAAAGATTTCAATGGAACAGGATTCAAAATTTAAAATAAAAACAAAAAACGTGTAATTTAAATATAAAGTGACTGAGCATTATGATGATTGAATACAACAAACGGAAAATAAATATATAGCATATTGTTGTTTAAGGGTCACATTTGTCTTCAAAAGAGTCTTATTCTTCACATAACCTTCCTATTGCAAGGATCCGTATTTTTTTCTTAAATATTAAATTAAGTTTATATAAATATATAGCATATCGTTGTTTGTTTATTTATTAAAGTTGTTTTTAGTTAAAAGAATGGAAGAGTAGATATAGAGTTTAAAAAATAATTATTTAAGAAAATGTGAGAAATAAAATTAACAGTTGCACAGTTTTATTGTATTATAGTTAATTAAAATTAGCATAACTACTCATCAATGATATTAAGAGGAATAAAAATAATTTATTTATTAACATTGTAAGAGAAGATTATTTGTTATCTAGTTTATTGATTTTATAATTGTTTTATATTATTTATAGAATTAGAGATAGAGAATTGAACATCCTTAGAAAAAAGATAAATATTATAATGGTTAAAATTGGAAAAAAAAAAGGAAAAAAATTATCTTTTTAAGGAGAAAGGGTATTTTGAAAAAATATAGGAAAAGTTAATGTAGGAAAAGACATTTGGATTCAGGTTTATAGTCTTAAAAATATATATGATACAGAACTTTAGAAAAATAAAATATAATGATGTTTGATAAATTAAGAAAAAAATGCAATTTTTGATAAAAAAAATATTTGGCTATTAAGGTTAATAATTAATTAATAATGATATTTTTAAAACTATTGATTGTTTTAATTTTATACTTAGAAATTTCTTAAATGGAATTAATAAATTCTTATTTTGATACACTCAATTATATATGGTCGAGTTTATTAGGACTTGATTATAGCTTGAGTTCATTTTTATTAAGTATGAAATTATTTGATATATTTTTAGTAAGATAGTTACATAAAAAGGAGTAAGATATAAAGAAAAATGTTAATAGTGTAGTTTTAGAAGGAAATTATTTGAAGAGGACGTATTTGTAGAATATGCAACATATTTGATTATTATATATTTTAGTTATTATTTACATATTTTTAAATTAAAAAATTTAATTATAGTTAATTTTAAGGAAGTAATTAATTATATTATATATTTGATTATGTCGTATTAGTTTGGTATCGTGAAAACATAATTAATTTTTGTTTATTGTATTTGATTGTTTTGTTGACCGTGTTTTATTATTGTTGCTTTTAATGTGAATTCATTTTTGTTGATTATTTTAATATATATTAAAATGTTGACGTTAATATATATTGAATGGTTGTGGTTAATATATAGGATTTTGGAAGCTTATATTTTTTAAATATGAAAAATTTATTATTAAAGAGAATTATTACGTGGATTGAAAAGTTTATGTGTATGGCGTTTTTTTATAAATATTTATATTATGTTTGATTTCGAACTTAATTTTATTTTAATTTGGTGATGATTGAAATAATCATGTAAATAAATTACGGGGAGATAAGATTACGTCGTATATGAAGAGGGATAAAGTTTACATTTTAGAGAAGATATTTTAAAGTTTTTGGATAAATTTATATTATAGAGAAGATTACGGGTATGTGAAGAGGAATAAATTTTACTATTTGAAAAAGATATTTTTTAACTTTTTGGATAAATTTATATTATAGAGCATTGTGTCGTTTGTGTATTTGGAATATTAATTTATAAAAAACTATATTTTTGGATTTAAATAATTTTAAAAAACATGTTTTAAATTATTTCTATATTTGATAATATTTGAGATTTTTTTATAGAACAAATATTGGGTTTATGTCTTTGATTAAAATTATATAATAACTAATTAGTTTAAATAGTGGAATGCAACATAACATTCTAATAAGATGTTTAAATTCAGTGACTTTGAAAGATATCAAATCTTCAAATAAACCTGCCTTGTCTTATAAAGTATTTTTATCTCTTGTTAAAACAATAAGCGTTGTAAGTATACATATGAATTAATTTAAAATAAAATAAGATCTATTTAAATATCATCTTCTTATCTCTTGTTAAAACATAAATGTTGCAAGTCTTGTTAAAACATGAGTGTTGTAAGTAAATAAATGGGATTTTATTGTATAAATATGATTTAGTTAAGTTTAAAGTTTATCATAAGTTTAAATATTTTCAATCGAATCCTATTATTATTTTTTATCGATATCATTTAATTAAATTCTCAAAATTTTAATAATTTCAATTGAGTGTATCTAATTTATTTTTTCGTTAATTGGTACATCTTATTTACTAGTTTTTTTAAATATTAAGAAATATGGTGTTTTATGGCTAATACAGAACAATATTATTATTAATATAAAATAACAAATTAACTTTTTGTTATTTTTGTTAAAAACATATTAGATAACAAGACTGTTATGTTATTTTATCACTTTCATTTCTTTACCTATTATTGTTATGTTATTTTATCACTTTTATTTCATTACCTACAATTGATTAATAGAGTGTTATTATCATCACCATTAATGTAGGTATTAACGAAGAGGAATATAAAAATTATAACCAGTGAATAGCAAAATTCTTTCGCCATTAGCTTCAAAATTAACCACAAAACAAAAACACAAGCACAAACAATTTCTAATAATACAATTAGCAAAAATTAAAAGAAAATGTAAAGATTTGTTTTTTTTTATTTCACCAAAATGAAATCAGATGTTGACAAAGCTGATTTCTTATTTTTTATATATTATTGTATTTTAGTACATTGTTTTGCATCAATATGACACTGTAACAATATTAAAAATCATAGACTTTGCTTTTGAAGCTTCCCATCAACATTTTATTATTTTTATTTATTTTTATCTCTTCACTTTAGTTGATAACTTTTTTTTTTTTTTTGTGAAACATCATAATTTGGAATGACTATCATTTATTGTTTTGACAAATACAATATACAAATATCCCTAATTTAAGCTAGAAACTAGTTGATTATGTATTTGCATAATTATTATCACCTATATAAATCAATCTCTCTGGAGAACTCAACTTCTAAAAAAAACCTTAAAAGTCATTAATTATTTTACATCAACAAATAATCATTTTATATTAAGCATAACGTGTTTCTTAACATGTGAATACATATAATAGTACGATAAGACAAAATAACAATCACATCAACTAATTAATAAAAAAATTAAACGAAAAAAAACTCAATTTAAAATATAAAAATTTCTAATAATGAATAAATAAAAAAATTTAATTAAACCTATAAATACTCAAATTTATGATAAATTTAAAATTTAATTAAACCCGTAAATATTAGTGTAATTTTTGGTTCTTTGTTGATTTGTTTATTAACATTAGGTTATGTTTCAGAAAATAATTAATTTTAAAAAGTGATGATGTTCTCACAATTTACTTTTGCTATATGATTATAGTTTTGTTATTAAAAAGATAAGATTCTTTTTTTCCTATTTTGTGAAAATTTTTATTACGCTTTACTACAGGTAATATCAATTAGTTTGTAGATAAGATGTAAGTCCAAGGTAAGTTAATCATCACAATCATTTTGCTCTTTAAAACATGTTAAGATTACCATAATTTTTATTGGTTAAAAGTAAACATAAAATAAACTGAACCTATTAAATTGTCCATTGTTACAAGAATAAACTCTGATTAATTATTTCATTTGATATTTTGTAGACATCACACTCAAATAAACCAATTATCATTTCTAATAAATCAGGTTGTGTGCAGGAAATTCAGGGCCTTAATTAAAAATAATATTACAAAAACGATTTATTATATATATATATATATTAGTTTTAAAGCTACACTGTTGATTTTTTTTTTAGATATTTTACATTGTCATGTCTAATTAAAATTTTTCCAACATTAAATATCTAATTTTAATGTATATTTTTCAATTATTCTAAATCATAAATATTTTAAAAACTACACTCCACGTGTTATCATGCTCAATATTATTTCCCAAATCATAAATATAATTAAATGTTTTTTTTATATTTATTCCTAAATGAAACTATAACTATCAGTGTTTCTACATGGTGATTTATAGATAATTAATTACTTTTCAGTGGAAGTTGTTTTTTTTTTCTACAAACAATAATAAATTTATCATGACCAATTTTCAACTTATCTTTTTTCTTTATTTTGTAAAATTAAATTCAACCTTTTTTTGTATTTGATTTTTTTCTATTACTATAAATAAATAAAGCACATCAATAAAATTATAAACAAAATACTATTTAGAAAATAACGAAAATAATAAAACTGAATAATTAAAACATTGTATGCTAATATTTGAAAGAATACACAAACGAAGAAAAAAAGATAAACTTTTATATCATATATATTATGTGGGACCTAGCCTTATCCTGGGTCGTGATGAAAACTTGCATGACAAATTCGAAGTTTTATTAAAAGTTGTTTATAATTAACAATTTAGTGTCTATTAATCATATCTAGATGTAATGCATTACAATATTAAAGGGCTTTAATTGATGTATTGATCTTTCTTCTAAAATTACAATGAATAATTCTTCACCTTGATTTCAAAATAAATAAAAATGAAAATTATTAAAATTAGAATTAATATTAAAGCATAGCTTATTTAAATAGATATTATGATTGAAATACAAATAGACATGCAAGCTAGTTCAATATAATATTAACACATGATTTAATTTATATAAAAAATTATTTTAGTTCTTAAGCAAACGGTCTGGATTCTTGTTTCCTTTAATTTAACTGTTGATAAGATTAACCAAATTTAATATAGAGTGGAAAAATAAAAGTAAAACAATAAAAAAGAAAAAAGAAAAATGAAAAAAGAAAAGAGAATGCCCTCGGGTTTCTGGGCCGAGAAAGCATAGGAATAGTGCGGAAGGAAACGCTGCGTTTTGGCCAAGTCAGGTGAAGAAGCTACGCTGTCTACCTCGCCTCGCGTGCGTGGCTTCTTCTAATTTCTTCTCTCGTCTTCACCTTCTTCTTCTTCTGCTTCTTCTTCTTCTTCCTCTTCTTCTTTTTCTTCTTTTTTCTGCGTTAGGTTTTTCCATTCTCACACTTCACATCGCTCTTTTCCTCTTCTCATTCTTCTTCTCCACCGGCACTCTCTTCTCCCCCGGCCTCTATTTTTCTCATCCATTACCGATTTCTTCAATTCCTCGCGCGATAAGGTACAGTTTCTTCTCCGCAACGCTATTCTAGAGGAGTTTATCGTTTCTTCATGCATTGTCTCTTGTTAATCGTCTCGAGATTTAAGGCTTTTGTTGCGCTGGGAAACAGATACTTTTCGTGCTTGCGTTTTGGTTCCCGCGATGGCCTCCAAAGGTCCCAGGTCTAAGATTGATCACGAGAGCAGAGCCAAACGGCAAAAGGTTAGTTCGTTTCTTCGTCTTCTCCGTCGTCGTTTCTAGACGTTTTACTTTTTTTTTTTGGTTTATTTTTGTGTGTTAATTTCCGCGTTGAATGAAACTGTAGTTACTGGCTGAGAAATTAAAAATAATAAGTTAATAATAATCATGAAAATTAAGATTCTACCTAGTTCATTTTGAGAGCAAAATTACCACTTGCATGTTGTAAAACTGTTTTTTTTTTTATTTTATTTTTCTCTTTGTATGGTAGTTTTGGTGTTGGATGGAATTTTGGTTGCTGGTTGCGATTTCTTGCTCTGCTAGGTTTTGTTCCTGTTCTTATGAGGCTTGACCTTTTGTTCCTTTGAACGGTTTGCTTTGTTTTTGGTGTATAGAAATAAAAAAGAAGGAAATCAGATTCGGGAAACTTAGAAGTTGAGTAGATTAATAACACTTGTGGTGATAGTGAATTGGAACTGAGTAATACAGAAAAAGAATGACAACAGGAGTTAAAAAGCAGTAGGTATGGAATGGTGCTTAGATTTTATTTATACGGTGAAAACAATTACGTTAGCTATGGTTTAATGTGTTAACATAAGTAGCTGGAGATTTGTCCTCGACTTTATGGATAAGGATAACAAACCATGCTATCTTATGGAAAGACAATGTCCCTATTAGGGTCATGTAGAATGTATCAAGAGAGAATTAATCCTGGCTGTTTGATATTGCCTGGATGGTTAAGATTAGTTTTAAGTGAACCAATTTCTATCATAGTGTTCAGTAGCTCAAATCCTGGGTAAGCAACTGTGTTAAATACTCAGAAGCAGACCTTTTAAAATCTCAATCATCCATGTTTGTATGATTAAAATTAGCTCCTCTTAGCTCTCATGCTCTTACTTGATTGCCTCTTACACAATCATGTTAACTTAAGAGTTTTAGAATCAATACACTTTTTTTTAATTGATGTTTGAGACTATTAAAGTAAATAAGGGTTTTTTTGATTTTTTTTTTCTTTTTGAATTAGTCTGGAAATGAATTTTTGCTTAAACAGTAGTTCTGTAAGAAAATATGATTGTGGCTGGGAAAAAGTTGCTTGCATGTCACAGATATACACTGCACTTGGGTTTGATGGGCAAAATTGAAGTTAGTAAGGGAATTTCATATCGTGATTTAGATGAGGAGTGCAAATCCATATATTTGTTGCTGCACTGCATGAGAAAGACCTTGGAAGTGAAATGCTGATGTTGCTTCTTCTTACTGCACAATTAGCAAATCATTATTACAATAAGTAGTTGGCCCCATCTTCATTTCTTTCCTATTTCATAACTCTCCAGCCAAAAAAAAAAATGTAAGGTAACACGAAGTTCATTTGACATTGAAACTTTTTTGTCAGTTGTAAATGTGAAACACCTTATTTTATCAAGCAAATTGAGTAATGAAATCAATTATAGCATGAGCCTTTTCAGGATGTTGTTCTGTTATGACAATGTTGTTAAATAGCTGTTATAGTGCTGTCATAATGCTGAACATGGTGATTTTGAACCCTTCTGCCTTAGGCAATTTATGAAGGGAGGCACACAATGGTAGTGCCATAGGCTTGATTGCATATGTTGTATTTGATCCTTCCTATGGTTACTCATTTTTCCCTTATACTAGCGAACATGAGTTTCCATGTCAGTTTGTTACAAAAGGTGAAACTATTTTGTGTATCAGTTGTCTTGTTGGGATTGATAGTGTTGGGTATAAACATACATGGATTAATCAGCATATTGAGATCTATCTGAAACAAATTTTAAGTAAAATCGTTTGAGTAATGTCTTTAATGGTCTTTAATCGTTTGAGTAATGTATATGGAATCTCTCAGTCTCTTGGTTGATTCACTTTTATTTGGAATCTCTCAGTCTTATCGCATGGCTTAATTATATAAGCCTAGTGCATTATCTTTCCCTCGATTGGTAGTACATGATTTGTTTTGGGCATATTCATTTCTTATATTTTTTTGTATGCCCCCTCATACACCTCAACACTTAGTTCTTGCTTTATTTAACACTTTGTTTTTCAACTCAACACACTATTATGGAGCACTGTTGGTTTTATAGTGTTGGAAATAATAGTAGTTAATGTACTTAAAAAACAGTACATTTTCTTGAATAGCAAAGCATTTTCATTCTCTTAAGCTCTCTTTTTTACTGTAAATTCTCCCCATCTGAATTCAACATGTAAATGTCCCAATTTGATATAGTTTTAATTTGAGCTTATAGGTTCTTACGAAATTATGTCTGGAAGTGTTTTTTTGTTAATACGCCAACTCAAATTGTTGGTGTGACATCCTCATCAATCTCCCTTGTCTCCTTGTAAGAAGGATCCGATTTCAACGTACTTAAACTATGCAACTAATTTCACCTCCAAAAGATTGCTAACTCAAAAAGAAAGATAATGTACAACTTGGGAGGATTAAAAATCTTCCTAAAAAGAGAAAAAGAAAACGAAAAAAGTATCAAGCTTAATTAACTAAAGTGACGCAATTAAGTACAGCAATGAGAAATGTTAAAATAACTTGAGCTAGAATGACATGATTGATACTTTTGTGAATGTATTAGCACTTTAAAAGTGAAATTTTATTTTAAATCAAGATTGTAAATTCATGTTGTCAATCCTCAAATTAATTGAAATTTTTGGTTAAATTTGGGGCCTAAATGTTTGGCTGTTGACTTGTTCATTTCCCTATTTTTAATTTGTGTGTGTTTAAGATAGGATTTTATTTTTGTCTTTTCTTTAGTCCTAAATGGGAAGCCTCACCAAATGATGTGTTTTTAATACTGGAAGGAATATTTATACTTTTAGATGTTAACCCTGTAATTCATTCAGAGAAAGTAAAGATGCAAAGAAAGTGGATAATTAATCTTAGAACAACCTGAAAGATGAAATGGGAAATCATTCAATGAGAATTGTTTTAATTGCTTATTTTGCAAAATAAATATTTTTCTTTTCCAATTTTCTGTCTAAGTTTTACTTTTTGTTCTGTCAGGCTCTTGAAGCTCCTAGGGAGCCACGGCGGCCCAAAACTCATTGGGACCATGTCTTAGAAGAAATGGTGTGGTTATCAAAGGTACCCACTAGTTTCACCTTCAAAATCTGTAATGTGCAGTGTTTCTATATTTTATTTTGTATGATTTAACACGCTGTTCTTTGTTTTGCAGGATTTTGAATCAGAGAGGAAATGGAAATTAGCTCAAGCGAAGAAAGTAGCTTTAAGAGCCAGCAAAGGCATGATGGATCAGGCTACAAGAGGTGAAAAGAAGATGAAGGTGCTGATCTATCTTCTATAAATGAAAGCACTGATATCCTGCATCAGTTATTGATATTGTGTTTGTATTATTATAAGCTACAGAAAGCATAATTCGGTGATTGCATGGTTCTTTTATTCTCCACTGTTATGTTGTGTGATGAAAGCTGCATCTTGTACAGGAAGAAGAGCAGCGGCTAAGAAAGGTTGCACTAAATATTTCTAAGGATGTTAAGAAATTCTGGACAAAAATAGAAAAGCTGGTAATATTTTTTTTCTCAATTGATTTGTTTGCTGGCATAGTTTTTGTAATTTCCATTTGATGATCTTCATTTCATCATCTATTATTATGGTACCAGGTTCTTTACAAACATCAAATGGAACTCGATGAGAAAAAGAAAAAGGCACTTGACAAACAGCTTGAGTTTTTATTAGGGCAAACTGAGAGGTTGATTCCCTTTTTTCTTTTTTTTTTTTTTCACTTATGTTTTGTGGAAACTGGCGGCCCAACTTTGTTGTTCTTATCTTTTAAGTGTATATTGTTTTCAGGTACTCAACAATGCTGGCAGAAAATCTTGTGGATGCTCATAAATCAGGAGAGAATAATTCTGCGGAGCATCACAAGGATGCACATGGAGATGTTATTAATGAACCTAAGGAAGGTGATGTTGGTAGGTAGAGAGACGTATCTTTGAAGTTATAAACGGAATCACTTTTTTCTAACTTAATTCAATTGTAGTGGAGTATCAATCCGATGCCGTCGACAATGATGATGAATATGATGTACAATCTGATGATGAATCGGTAATTCTTTTTCAAATAATGCTCTTTATTATTGTCAGTGTCATAAAACAAGACCCTTAGTCTTGGGCATGTTGTTTGTGAAGGCAACTTTTATTTACGAAATCCTAGATAAAGGTTCAATTTACTTTTTTTAATATTTATTTAATTATCAAGTTTATATATTATGGAATAAGTAAAATATGGTTTTTGTTAATCTGCTCATTGTTTATTTGACCGAAGTCCTTATTTTTGAAAAAAATAATTCAAGAATTCTGTTGCATGAAAAGGAGAATTAGATGGGATTTTTTTGGGGAATTAATCAAAGAAATAATCTGCTATCTAGTTGTTTTACTTTGGGATAGTGTGGATATGTGACTTCCACTACCACAGATACTGTTCCATTTTCTTTGTTAAATCAGCTATAGTAGAGTGTGTTGTATTCCTGTATTATTATGGAGTCATTTATTTTGCAGAATCTTTTTCGCATTCCTGATAATTTGAAAGTCAGAATAACTTTTGCTATGATTATCGGGTTATGAAAAAAATATTTTTGGGTATCTTTTATCTCTAGGAAAGTTACATTCTCATGTCCATGCAGTTTTCCCCATGCTAAGCGAGTGGGAAAGTTACATTCCCATGGGAATATGAGAAGTTATTTTCTAACCCCACTGTAACTTAAATTTTAAATTTTTTATTTTAATTATTTTGAAATTTAAAATGTATTCTTAGGAATATCAGAAGTTAACCAAATGTATTTTTTAGATATGCCAGGAATAACATTCTGGTTACAGTATTCTTGGGAATGCAACATTTTAACTTGAAACAAATGCCCTTTATGTTTTGTACTTTATTTGTTTAAAAAAGGCATCTCATAATGTACTTTGTGCACTTTCTAATGTTGCATTGTTGACTTATTCATGTGCATACTAAATATTTTATATCTTTAATATACTTTATGCATTTCCTAGTAGCAACATTGTTAATTATTCCGTGTAGATTGCTGAAGTTTTCTCAATGAGTTTCATTTGAAAGTTGAACATCTCCGTGTTTTTTTACCTGATTATTTCTTCTGTTTTAATGGATGAAGATTGGACAAAATCCATTTATGGACTTATTATAATTATGATACTTTTTGCAGGAGGACGACGAGCAAACAATTGAGCAAGACGAGGCTTTTATTACTAAAGAAGAGAGACAAGAGGAATTGGAAGCTTTGCATAATGAAATGGATCTTCCGATTGAGGAGTTACTCATACGTTATGCCGGGGAGAAAGGTTAGATTTATTTATTTTTAAAATTCTTTAGAATAAAAGAGAGAGGGAAAGGGCAATTTGTTGTATGAACCATCCTCTTTTTTGTTTTCTGGGATTGTGAGTTATTCTCAGTTTCTCATCTACGGAAGCAAATATAGAACAGGAAAGGGAAGATGGTTATAGGTGTTAGCTAGGATAGTGCAACATGTACCTTTCTGCAAGTGAACCGTAAGCTTTACCTTATACATGTATTGTGATTAACTTATGAACCATTGGAGCATTTATGTCATTGTTTATTCTACAATTAGGAGAATCTGTGATGAAAGAAAGTAGTCCAGAGCATATTGAAGATGTTGAGAAAATAGTTAGAACAACTGGTGATGGTAAGAAAGGATTAGCATCAGGTATGAGCCCCCATTTTCTTTGCACTAGTTATACTTGTTTCTGACATAGATCGTGGTTAATATATTACAGAAAATGGTGATGATCATTTATCTGTTAGCAAAATTGGTCCAAACAACTCCAGCATGGTCTCTGGTCGACGTTGTGTAAGTTGTATGTGTTTAGTTTTACCACTTTGAATAGCAGAGCGAGTTAAAGACTTAGTGTAATGCTAATTTTTTAATAACAGGATGAAAGTAATGGTGATGTTGCTACACCGACAAACAATCTATCTCAATGTGAGGATGGTCAATCTGAAAATCTAAAAGGGGTTCCCAGTGAGACAGCCAATGAAGATTTTGCTTATGATTTTACTGATGAAGAGGTGATAATGTACTTAATTTTATTTTAAGCCAAACATGTAGCCATTATAAATAATTTCCCACCTTTAGGGATCTATATAGATCTGTCTCCTATATGGCACATCTTCATAATTGATGCAGCAATTACGTTCTAGAATAATCCACCAGACAATGTAAGAGGGTACTTGTTTGATGACATGGTATATGTTCACATCATGACTCCCTTGGTCTCTATCTTCTCCCTTCACTCTCTCTCTCCCACAACTCACAAATTTTGGAAAAAATGACTCCAAAATGAAGATGTTTATCTAAATATAAGATGCTACTTTAGCCCTTTGGGCGCTGTTAGACATCACGTGTAGATAAGTTTTTCACTGCTGTTACAAAGTTTGAAAATTGTTTATTGCAAATACTAAATTCCCGTACAATGAATCCACAATTCGGTCATCTTTGGAGATTGGCCTGACCCTCTAGCTAGTAGATCTGTAGCCATTTAGAAATAACAAGTCAATGTACTGGGTTTTTTTCTTGACTTCAGATGCTAGCAGACTCTGCCGGTAATGATTCATCATTAGCAATATGAATGACTTTGACATGGTTGGGAAGGATACAATTACAACCACATACTTTGATATGTGGTTTTGCTTGCAAGGAAAATAAATGATATAATATATTAATACATGCTGAAAGCTCTAGCATGTAATAATACAAATCACTGGAGAATCAGCTTGATCAGGTGCCCCCCGTTGGTGTAATGGCTGAATCCGAAGAACAAGTTGCTGTTCATCTTAAACGTATTTTGTATGGTTCATCTTAATTAAGTCTTAGTGTAAGATTGTAGAATTGGTGTTCGCTTGAGTAATTAATTAGGTGGTTTTGGTTTGACATGCATGAGAGAGACGGGTGCATACAGCAAATGGTGTTGGCAGTAGGTATCTTAAAATTCTGTTAAGTTGCAGTAGGGAGAGATTGAACATCGTCAGAGATTGGCCTTTGGAGTTTTAAACAAAATAGGTTGTTCTAATTATAGTTGTCGATAGCACGCCATGGTGGGAAGCAGAGCTGAGCAGTCCAAGACTGCTGTGGGATTGAAATAGTGGATCAGTATTCAATAGCGGTTGTAACAGTGACCAAATTAGTGGCTTTCTTGCAAGCAATAGTAATGCCGGAACATGCTTAACTCTATTTTACCCTTGGAAGAACATTGTTTAGGGCCTATTTGGGTAAAATATTCCACAAAAATGTTATCTGTGTCTGTTTTGACCAGTAGTCCTTCACAAATTATAGGGCTATCTATGTTCCGATCTTTCTTCTTCCGTCTTCCCACCTAGTTTACATCATGCTAATTTTTTCCATTTAATTTGTTATGTTCTTTTTTCTATTAATTTAACCATGCTTGTTCATTTTTTTACTTCATTGCTGTGTTCCTATTGCTCCTACACTGATTTTTTTTTTTTTTTTATCATGAGTTTCTTTAATTTTGTTTTTAAGTATTTATGTATAAAATAATTTTATT
>Ga0209489_106750_pt1 | contig 18048 bp, 11 predicted proteins | sample SiratrowhiteBW_FD_187527 | JGI IMG/M metagenome (GOLD analysis project Ga0209489, IMG submission 187527) | Root nodule microbial communities of legume samples collected from California, USA - Siratro white BW (SPAdes) (version 2) | ecosystem: Host-associated > Plants > Roots > Nodule | place...
TTTCTTTTGTTTTTAAAAAAAAAAAAAAAAAAAAGAAATGTGAGTGATAAGTCATGGATTAATCGTTATATGGTATTCTGATAAGATTAGATTTGAGTTCTTATAACTCAGAACACCATAAAGTTTTTGCTAAAAAAAATCGATTTTCTTTCAAAATTCATATGCCTTGATTGTATTTCAAGTACATCCTTCTTATAGGCCAAATTACATAAAACCCTCTATTTTCCACCATAAGAATATGAATGATCTACTTTCTTGTAATATGTGACCATTCAACCACTTAAAATACATAATAAACATTACACAGAAAATTTTAAATTATATTGACCCTATATCACCTTCTTTCTTACATCTTGCACAAACAATTTTTTCTCCTTTGTCTTATCACTCCCAATTCGAAACTACACTAAATCACTGTCCTTCTTTTTCTTATCAACAATAAAAAAATAAAAAAAATAAAAAACACTTGAGAGATGTTTCAATCCTATAATAAGAGTACACATTGTAACAAGAAAAAACAAACATCTAAAAGGTCCTATGCATATAATAACCCACAAAGATGAATCTAACTATTGCAAACAAGAGCTATTGCAAACAAGAGAAACTAAGAAAAAAATTGAACCATAAAAATACACAGTACATGAAAGCTCTCATACTTGGAAGGATAGTGGTACCGCTTTCCTTTCATAAACCACAAAAAAACACTTAAATCGCTTTCCTTTTTAAATTGCCTTAACATTGATGTGGGCCAGAAATGACATTCAAATTGATAACAGAAGATAAATAAAATTTTAATTTTCTTTTTGAAGAGAGAGAAAAAGTTAGAGCATTAGATTTTTGTTCTGATGGATATACCTCTACTTTTATGCTTTATTGCTCTTTTATTCTAGTTTTTCATAAAATGAGGAGTACAATATAAAATATGAGATTAGACTCTTTAAATTCATCTTTCTACCCATATTATAATTAACATTAAACACAAAATTAAAGGTATTAATTATTAACCATCTAGATTCCTGCTAAACAGAAATGCACACCCTTAAACAAAACTGATTGTATTTTGAGTTTAATGCTGACAAATTCTTCCCTTAAACTCAAACCTTCATTATCCTTTCTTCCAATAATCTTCTTTAAGGAAGTTACAAAATTGTATTGTTGTTATCGGAACTAAGTAAATATATCATATTCATAGAGCGACCAGTTGAGAAATCATGACTATTTTTTTCACTTTCATATTTCGAAAGATTTTCACTTCACGTATGTTCTTTGTAGTCAATGAATGCTTATTGTTTTACCAAACCACACATGAAGCTAAATCATTATTAATTTCAATAGCCACTCTCAAATTTTTATGCCTTAGAAATTAAGTGATTCAAACTGGAGAGACTCTTTATCCTTAGACATTAAGTGACAACTCCTTTTTCTGGTTCCCGATATCCTTTGGTTGGGCTTCTAAAGTTTTGGTTTGCTTTAAAATTTCACTAACATCTTCTATCTTTCCCTTGCACCTAAATAAAAGTTCTCTTTGAATCTCTACCTTATTTCTTGATGTTGTAGCAGACATGCTCGACGACAAATCAGGTGTAGATAGATTTATTGTATGTGTAAACCTACCAATAACTTCCTTAATTGGCTCTGCTTTTATGGTCATAGGTTCAAATTCATAATTCTTCCACCCTAGATTACTAATCTACCAATAACTTCCTTAATTGTGCTTCATTCTTTGTGACTTCTATCTGTAGCATATGAGCTTCTAATGCTTTGGATGTTTTAAGAATTTCATCTACATCCTTAACTTTGCCTTCAAGCCTACGAGAAAGGGCCTTTTATCTTTAGATTGAGTTTGAACATCCAATTCTTTGTCATCTCCACATATGCAAGCACTCGACCATTTTTGCCCTTTAAGTACCACATCCGATCAATCTTTTATGAAAATTAAACATCCTTTCTCTAGTAATTGTCATATACTAAGAATATTATTTTTCAAGTTAGGTACATAATAGACTTCCTCCATAGTACCTGTTTTTCCATTCTTTTGGGAGAAACATATTTTTCCTCTACTTTTTATTGAAACCTTCGTTGAGTCTCTAAAAGACACATGTCCATCTTTTATCTCTTATATATCAAGAAAGAGATGTTTGTGCCCACACATATGATTGCTAGCACTAGTGTTTAGATGTGGTCACCATGTCACTATCGAGAGTGATGCCTTGATTAGTTATCATGAGGATCCCTTCATCTTTTGTTCATCTTTTATCTCTTGTATATCAAGAAAGAGATGTTTGTGCCTACACATGTGATTGCTAGCACCAATGACTAGATGTGGTCACCATGTCACTATCGAGAGTGATGTCTTAATTGGTCATCATGAGGATCCCTTCATCTTTTGTTCCTCTTCCTCTAAATTTTCATTTTCTTCCACTTTCTTCTTAACATAGAAATCCTTTGCCTCATGCCATATTTTTCACAATTGTAATATTTAACATTTGGATTATTAAAACGATCATATCTTCCATGATCGTAGCCTCTTCCACACCAATTTTGCTTGTTCCTTTGTCCTTTCTCTTCATTGTTATTTATACTACCACGGTTTCTGCTATGACCATAACCGAGACCTCCGCATCCTCATCCTCTTCCTTGGTTGTGTTGCGCATACAACACTTTGTCTTCATTGATGGTCATTTTTGTTTGTAAGGCTTCCTCCAGGACTTTTTGTTTCTTTTTCTTCTTCCGTTATTCATGTGCTTCAAGAGAACCCTTGAGATTATCAATGGACATTTTTTCTAAATTTCTTGACTCCTCGATTGCACATACAACATTTTCAAAGTCATCAGTCAAATGATTGAAAAATTTTCTCCACAATCTTGCATCCATGCGGGTTTCTCTATTGTGTTTGAGTTGATTGACTATTATTTGCATACGAGTAATGTAGCTAGATACATCTTATGAATCCTTAATCCTCATGGCTTCCAACTCATCCTGTAGAGTTTGAAGACGCATCTGCTTAACTCGCTTGACACCCTTTTTCCAAGATGTCCCACGCTTCCTTCGAAGTTGATACATCAACAATCTTCTGAAAAATTGACTCATGAACAACTCTATACAACATGTACAAAGCTACCTTATTTTTTGATCGTGTCTATTTCAACCTTTTATTTTGGATTGCAAAATATTCCGTGATATTTTTAGTTCTTCAAAACCTTATTGCACCACCTTTCAAGCATCGTGAGATCTAAGAAGGACTTTCATTTAAATGCTCCAATTATCATAATTTGTCATCTTTGTGGGTCGTGATAAGGACAAAGTATTGGTCACACTCGTCATATCTCTGATACCCAATTTGATAACAGAGGACAACACATATTTTATTTTTCTTCTTGAAAAGAGAGAAAAAGTGAGAGTACAATAGACTTTTGGTTTGATGGATATACCTCTACTCTCATGCTCTATGCTCTTTTATTTTTCATAACAAGAGAAATACACTATATAATATCATAATATACTCTTCAAATTAATTAACATTATAATTAACACTAAATACACACAATTAAAGGTATTAATTATTGACCATCCAAATTCCTACCCCAAAATATAATTGATTATATTTGAGTTTAATGATAACATAAACTACCTATTATAAATTGAATTTTCACCCAATCCCCCTTCCCATTCCCTTTTCTCATTGTGGTATACTTTAGACCTAGTTACCAGAGTTGGCATTATGACTGTTTCAAACTCAGATTTGGATTCAAGCTCTTGGTGTACCATATGAAAAAAAGAGAACTATGTCTTTAGTGTACGATGATTGATCCACACCCAATCTTTTTTAGGGTCTATTAAATATTTTCTCTTCATCTACAATATTATTTCCAGAGATGTTTTAATTTCTGGGACTACAAATACCACCTATCAGTGCAATTCACACTATCACCCATATCGTGTCACACTTTTGATTGAGATGTAGAGTAAAAAATTGCATTAAATGTTTTCTTCTTGAGTTTGATAGAAAAGATTGTAACCATATCGACCAAGCACACATATCTCACGATAAATCAAGTCATTTTTCTTCTATTTCTTCACTAATAATACACTTTCTACACCTTACTTCCATACCTCTTTTTAGCAAATCATAAATAAATAAATAAAAAAACATGCAACCCATAGAAGAAGTGCAGAACCTTAAAAACATGAAATCTATTTCTCTCCTTTAAACATGAAATCTATTTCTCTCCTTTATTTCTTCTCGTATTCTACAATGACGAAGGATTAAACATATAGCCATTCCATTCACATCTATTATTCAAAGTATCATCAAAAAATTGATGGGATTTTGCACATTATTTCGCAAACACTACTGATGTTGAAAATACTCATGTTACTCTTTAGGAAGTTTTTGTACTAACAATATACTAATTAATCAAAAATTGAAGTTAGCAAATGATAAAATCCTTCCAAGTGCGGAAAATTTGTTATTGTTATTGACAAATCTAAATTGTTGATTTTTTTTTTTGTTTGCACATGTTTGTTTCCATTGTTTGTATGGCCAACTATCACGTTGGTTCACCAAAATCCTTCTATCCTGCAAAATAAAATAAAATAAAATAACGTTTTTGTCTATATATTTGGAATTGTGTTTTATTACAGAGTTCATTATCATAATTTGATAATTCTTGAAAATTCATATTAGTTGATGCAATTAAACGCATCAAAGATATCTATAAGATCTCCAGAATCAAGTGGCAAGGAGACCCATGCGGACCAACAGGTTTTACATGGGATGGTCTGACTTGCAATTCTGGGAATCCTCCAAGAATCATCTCAGTGTAAGTAATATTTTAATGATGAAGTGCATTGAGTGACAAAATGTATATCTTTACAAATCAAGATTTTGTTTTGAAGAAGCTCCTCTATAAGTATTATAAAAAAAAATAGAAGAATGAATACATTTTTTATAAATTAAAATTAATTTATGCGTGACAAACTCTTGGATTTTGATTTCTCTAAAACTTTATTTTAACCTGTAAAAATATGTTTTCCCTAATCATAGACTAATTTTAATTTCTGGGAGAAATTAATTTTATTTTTATTTTTATTTTTTTATAAGTGATAGTGAAAATCTTTATTACTATCTAAATTCTTTAAACCTCCCTTGTCTACTTATTTTTGCTCGATCAGTGACATGATTTTCTCATAACCACATCAAGTAATAATAATAATAATGTTATGTAATATGCTTCATTTGCCTCTTTCTATTCTTGTTTTTATGGGGATGACAAACATATATTCATAATTTAAGCAGAAACTTGAGCTCAAGTAAATTATCAGGCGACATAGATGTGTCTTTCTCCAACCTTGCAAATTTAGAGATTTTGTAAGTTCCTTTTCTTGAATTTAGTATTCCAATATCAATACTTCTCCTTTTGTAGGACAATTATACAGGAAGGTTAAATTATAAAAACCAATCAATAATTACTGCTATACGTTGCAGGGATCTGTCAAACAATCAATTGGTGGGAGAGGTGCCAGAATTCTTTGCCAAATTATCACACTTGAAGATAATGTAAGTTGTTGAGTATTGACAAAACTTTCAAAAAAGTTCCCATGCTTCTGCTTGTTGACCAACTTATTTATAAAAAAAATTAAAAGAAAAAAATAAAATAAATACTTTTATAAATTAAAATTAGGTTATATATAAATGTAAAAGAAAAATTTATAAAAGTTACATGAAAGGAATTTTGCAAATTAATTTATGTATAATATAATTTTAATTGAAATAATCTCGTTGTTTTTCTTCTAGAAATGGATCGTGAATAAATTTGTCTATATCTTTGCAGTAATTTGTCCAGGAATAGTCTCAGAGGTTCCATTCCTGATGCTCTCATAGCGAAGTCAAAGAGTAATTATTTGCAACTGAGGTTTGCTCATAACCTATATCTACATATAATTTTGTAACTAGATGTTTAAAAGGTTTATAAAGATTCACACACTACTCAATCGACAAAATTAGATTATTTTAGTTCACATAAATAAAATAATGCTGGTTTTTAGTTCTTAAAATAAGATTATCTTTATGAAAATATGGGATTTGTAGTTCTTAAAACGTTAAGAAGAACTTATGTTGTCTGATTAAATAAAAATTATTTCTTCGCATTTATTATATTACTTTATAACTGATGCTTGCATAAATTATTCCAGTTTGGATGGGAATACTGGTATCTGTCACATAGGATCATGCAAAAAGAAGAATATTGTTCCATTAGTTGCAACTATAGCATCAATTGTTGTCTCTATAATAATAGTGGGCATAATTATGGCGATTTGGAGATCAATCAGAGAAAAAGGAGGTATACTCATAATTAATATGATATTTTCTACAATATTATGATATCGAGTTTACAATCATTATTTCTAATTTATTCTCATTCTTTTCCCTTTGAATCTATAGAAAACATTTTATTTAATATCTTTTATCATTCTTTCTTGATAGATAAACTTATCATATCTATATTTTCTCTCTTCCATTATCTAACTAGATGATTGATAAAAACTGGTGTCCGTTGTTTATTTTCATTTGAAAATATATAATAGTCACAATCAACATAGTTTAAAATTTCACGTTTTATGTATGAATTAGTGAAAAACTTATATGAAAACTTTTACAAATTAATTTATATGTAAGGCAATTTTAACTTATAGATAAGTTAATTACATTTTTCTTCTAAATTGTTTGTTGAGAATTTTTCTGTGAATAGACCTTATGTCACTAACTTGACAATGTGATCTTTTATCGTGTCATTTAATTAAAAATGGTAAAAAGGATTTTGTTATTAATTGTAAAAAAAAAATAACCTTAAAGGAATACTTTACATTTTTTTTAGTAACAAAGAATGATATTGATAGAAACATTTTCCAGATGTTTCAACTCTAATAAAAAAAGATATTACAGCTTAGAATAAACAAGATCAAACTCTCCTCCTAACCATCTTTTTAGTCTTGTGCCACAAATCGTAGCCTATCCTAAAGACCCTCATTTACATTCCATACAAAGGTAGAAACGGATCTCAGTTTACATCCTCCTCTCTACAGTAACAAGCTCCTTCCACAAGATTAGAAATGATGAATTTTCCGTTACTAATGTTATAAATATCTTCCTAGGACTCAGCAGAGCCTTCTCTAGGTTTCACATGACAGACAGCTTCTTCTGTATATCATTTCCATTTCTGATTATAGAGTTCAGATCTTCAATGTTCAGATCATCATAAACCTGCAACACAAGACCACACCCTATCCTGACTTCTGCTACTGATAGCTTCATTTTGTACCCACTACATTTGTAATTAACCAAACCTAACAATTTTTCCCATTATTCCTCTATACATTAGCTCTGATCTAATCCCCACCTCCCAATAAATAGCCTAGCTCCTGATTCAATTCTGCTGACATCTTTGTATCTACTATCGTCACCAATGCACTTAAAACTCTAAAACTTGTACTAGATCTATCTCCCTAATAGAGATAAAGTTTCCAAACATTGGATTGGGCATAAATGTCAACTAGAGAAATTGAAAATGACCTTAGACACCTTATGTCTTAGCCAGGACCAACCTTTAAGCTGGGCTAAACAGAAAATTTCCTCAACATACACTACCCCGTTTTTAAACTATTGTTTCTATGATTCCAATTTTTTCAAATTATTGTCACCCACATCCCTTTGCCGATAGAGTTTGAATTCCTATCGAGGCTCATCAAATAGAAATTGTGAAAATGAGTAGAGATAAAATTATGCCAAATGGTAGTGTTTCCTACCCATCTATCACAACAATCCCACACTTTCTGCACAATTTTACAGTAAATAAATAAATGTTGGAGTGTTTCCTCTTGACAATTACACAAAGGGCACCTACTATTAGTTATTGTCACCCCTCTTCTTACTAAATTAACTCTAGTTGGAAGTTTGTCAAGCAATGCCCTCCACACACAAACTTGTGCAGACGAAGCGACTTTCGTGCACAACAACTACTGGAAAATATTTGTGTCTAACTTGTTCCACAATTTCTCAGTATTTTATATCCAGATCTTGTTGTGTACACCTGTAGATCATCCTCCACCCATACCCACCCATCCCTATAGCCCCTTTTCCATTGGATAGTTGAAATAAGGTTGATCAGCTGCTATTCTAATTCCTTCTCCCAGACAAATCTCTCTCTTCTCCAAATTAAGTTCCAACTGTATATTTCTTTACTTTCATCATTCACCCATTCCCCAACATTACACTATGATATAGAATATAATCTAGGAAATTTATCTTTTAACAATTGATCTCCATCTCACCTATCATCCCAAAACCTCACACTTTTCCCATCCCCTAAGGTCCATTTTATTCTACTATCAAACCAGTTTGGGTGGTTTCCAACATCACATAAATTACATAGATCATGCCACCACCTAGAATGTTTATGTTCTAACATACTAATATTCATATCACTCCACAAGCCATACCTTAAATGTATTAGCTCCCTCCATAATCCATATTCCTATGTCCCGATCCTCCATTTTCACTTAGCTAACAAAGTTACATTAAAACTACCAACATCTTTAATGCCCAACCCTCCAACTTCCTTTGGTGTACAAACTTTCTCCTAGACCACCAATGCAATTTTCCTTCCCTCATAGCTCTTATCCAAAGGAATTTAGCTTGTATTTTCTTAATTTGCACTAGTAGAAAAATGGCCTTCTACATCAGTTATGGAAGACATTCTACATCAGTTATGGAATCAACGTAGATGTAGGCGACGTATAATGTCTTAGATATATAATGTCAATTATGCAACCAACGTCATATGTATGCCACTACGTGGGTTAAAAATAAAAACCGACATCATATACCCAACTAAAATAACTGAATTACAGTGTAAGAGGTAGACAACCGACGTAATAGAAGACTTTTTACGTCAATTGTAAGCTACAACTGATTTAAAAAATCCTCTATTATGTCGGTTATAGCTTACAACCGACGTAAAAGAGGATTTTTAAAAAAAATAATGGGTTGATAAATATCTAACCACCACAAGAAAATACCACACAAAATTTTAGAATTTTGTAGCAAGTATAGATATGTGAAATAAAATAAAAGGATACAATCTAAAAAAATAGGTGAAAATAACAAAAAAATAAAAAAGAAACCCTAAATGATGGAATTTTGGAATTTTCGGAGGCCCAACCGCCTTTGGTCTTTGGCCAGTGAATTTGTTACCTCATTTCGAGCAACTTTCATTTTTGGAGCTTCTTAATCCAAGCTCTTTATCAAAAGTTATGGTCGTTTGACGTTTTTCTATCTTAAATTTTGTAAACCCTAAATCTATGATAAACCTATACAATGTAAGAACTCTACAGTCAAATATATACTAATCAAGATGCTATTAAAAAATGTGGGTCAAAAATAAATTTCTAACTATTTTTAATGAATTTTACAAAATTGCTAACCTCTTGCAAAGAGAAGAAAGAAGTGTCAAACCATGCATTCAACTGAGACAACCAAGAAGCTTGCACACACCAAACGAATGTGGAAGAAGCTGAAAATGGAGTCAAACAAACCCTACCAAAACCAATGAACAATAAAGATACAAATGAAAACCAGTGAGAAGAGAGAGGGACACCACACAAAATACAAATGAAAACTAGTGAGAGAAAAAGAAGCACCACGCGAAGGTTGAGAGGAGAAGGCAGCGAGGCTCAGGAGGAGGCAGTGAGACTTAGAAGGTGAAGGAGAAGGAAAATGAGGAGGTGAAGGAGAAGAAAATGTAAGAGAAAAGTGATACCCAAGAGTTAATATCTTGAAATCCCTAATTTTATCTTGACAGATATACTACGTCCGTTGGGATAACTGGTGTAGTATATGACTACATTTTACTAATTTTTTTTCAAAATTTACTCGCGCGCCAAGAGGAGGATATTACGTCGGTTACAAAGTTCCAACCGACATAATATGGGCTACATACTACGTCAGTTGGCACCTTCAAACTAACATAGTATCTTCAGCGCCATTACAAAGTTTTCAAATGTTGAATTTTTAATTTTGAATTTTTACTTTTTTCAGTCTTTTCTACGTCGGTTATGAGTGACAACCGACGTAAAATATGATGTATTACGTCGTGTTTGAGTTAACCGACGTAATATCTCTTCAAATATTTACAAAAATGTCATTGTGTTCTTGTTTATATCGGTTCTGTTTTAATTGGCATTATCCTAACGTAAAATGCGTTTTTTGTACTAGTGTTATTTACCAACACTAGTATCTTTGGAAAAAGAATGATAGAATAGTGGCATCGCATTAATCACAAACTTGATCAAACTCGACCTACAATAGATAATAATCTACCATTCAACCTAGAGAGTTTTGACTTGATTTTATCAATAATTGATTTTCAAACAAAGTTTCTCCTATGATTCCCACCAACAACAGTCAACCTTAACTACGTGAAAGATTAATACCATATGTCTGTCGACAGGCACTTAAAGAATATGTTTACATCTTCCTCACCAACCCCTAATGCTCAATTTGTCTTTTCGTTTAAAGGAATCACTAGTAGAAAAAATACATTTAATCGCGTTTGCATAAGGCTTACAAGCGCGGTTGCGAAACCGCGATAAAAAGTACTGAAGATACCAACGCGGTTGTACAACCGCGATGGAAAGTATAACATACCATCACACAGAACATGCTCTCGTATCAACTCAATATCTTGTCCTATCACATTTACACAATTCACATACGGACAATAATATTTTTTATTTACTCCTATTCCATTCTTCTTAGCAAATGTAAAAACTCTTCAACACTGTTCTCATACTTATCACTGATTCGACTTGCAGTTATCCAACTTCGATCCATGACTACGTATGCAAAAAAGACATCATACATATTAAACAAGACACAAATGAAACCTAAAATTGTTGGTGATCGAACATCCCCGGACTCAATACCAACACGTGATGATAAGCATAAATATTTCAAAGAACATAAAATGTCGGGGATCGAACATCCCCAGACTCAATACCAACACGTCATGATAAACATAAATATTACAAAAAACATAAAATGTCGGGGATCGAACATCCCCAAACTCAATACCAACATGTCATGATAAACATAATATTACAGAAAACATAAAACGTCAGGGATCGAACATCCCCGGACTCAATACTAACACGTCATGATAAACACGATACAATCCTAATGATATACTCTAGTCTCTCTAACATCATCCTAGTAAGTTAATTAAATAGAAGCATTGAGAATTTGACAAAAGGAATAGACGAACCTGAAAAGTAGAGCCAATAGCAGCAACACCACGATACAATGGCAACAAACTTGAGAAGCATGTGGACAACTATGGCGGATACCTCAAAACAGAGAAAATTGAATAAGTGCAGAAAATTATGATACATTTGTATAGGTACTAGTTTCATGATAATACAACATATTTAGTTAATCTAATATACACACCAAAACGAAAAATCCAAGTTGAGAAGGAATGGCTCTGGACCTTGAAAACAGAAGAAATAAGCGCATTTTAAAGGTCACCAAATAGAAGAAATAAGTGCATTTAAGGGTCACTAACCTTACTTAAGACTTTCCAACACTCTTTCTCGGATGAAAACTCTATGCCACCCAAAATGCCAAACTTTAAACAAAAATGGCTAAAAATCAAGGTATTCAATACTTGCTGCAGAAAACGTTGAAAGTTAATCATGGAGTGTGTAAAACAATATTAACAACAAATGCATTTGACTATAAGATTGGTTCATGCTTAGCAATATTAACAATGGGTTTGTGTAAAGCAATACTAAAAATAAGGAGTAAGAAGTTTGGAGTAGAAGAATGAGGCAGAAAGAAAGAGAGACCTGAGTGGTGGTGGTGGTGGCGGGTGCGGAAGCAGACCTTCTTAGTGGTGGTGGAGGCGGACGAAATGGCGAGACCACGAGGAATGGCGAAATGGCCCAAGCAAGACCACGAGGAAGAATGCAATAGTGAGATCGAGAGAGGAAGAATGAAATGGCAAAACCGAGAGAGGAAGAATGAAATGGCGAGACCGAGAGAGGAAAAATGAAATGGCGAGACCGAGAGAGGAATGACACTGCTCGTGAAAAAGAGAGAAAGACGAAAGCGAGAAGGAAAACGCGCAAAAATCTCTAAAAAGGAGATACGAACGCAGTTGTTACTGGGAACCGTGTTCGTATCCTCCTGCAAAATAATTTCAAAATTATTTTGCAGATACCAACGCGGTTGTTTCCAGAACTGCGTTGGTATCTCCCTGCAGTTTTTAATTTTAAAATATTTGTGTCTTACCATTGCGGTTCTCGCGTCAACCGCACTGGTATAATTATACTTAATTTCAAAAATGTCACCGCGTTGTTTTTAATTGCGGTTCCATCTTAACCGCGATGATGTTTGTCGTGGAATATGTTTTTTCTACTAGTGAATACTTTTTATGATATTTTATTATATGTATGAAAACTAAAATCTTAAATTAAATGTCTCTTATCCTATCGACATATCTACTCAAAAGTTTAGAACAATAAAATTCACATTGTGGGAGCATCACAAGATAATCTCCCTTATGCCAATTTTTATTTTAATTATTTGTGCAAACCTTATAGATCTTTTGTCTTTTAAAAGAATGTAACTATCACTTAGTAACTAAATCAGTGCTTAGGTATATATCACCATCAACATATATATTATAACTACTTTATCTTTTTTGCACAAGCTTTCTTCACTAGACATTTTTCTATGTAAATTTCAAATTTCAACTCTTGTTGCAATTTCTTTTAATTTGAAATTCTAAAGTACAAAGAATGAAGGATTGAAAAACACCTTATAGATTTTTAACACTTTAGATCTTTAATTCTTTACAAGTGACTCACACAATGATACTTTCGTTGAAGGATTCAACTAGCTTTCTTATGTAATTCGAGTTTTAGGATTTTTTGTATTTCACTTTGCTCGTATATATTATGCACTATAGGAATATTCATCAAATGATATATGTTTTTTTTTTTTTTTTTTTTTTTTTTACATCGGTCCAGGGATATCTTCGACTTCAAAAAAAGAGCAACTAAAATTAAGAAATCAAACATTTTCTTACTCAGAGGTTCATAATATTACCAATGGTTTCGAAACAATGATTGGAAAAGGTGGATTTGGTGAAGTTTACCTTGGCACTTTGCAAAGTGGTGAAAGAGTTGCCGTAAAGAAACTCTCTCTGTCATCAAATCAAGGTTATAAGGAGTTTAAGTCAGAGGTTAGATGCAACAATAGATTAGTCCTATTTTTATTTTTTTTTCCTTTCTTGAATTTGCATAACAAATATTTTTCATTAAGTCAAGATATTAACATTAAAAAAATGCAGGCAAAATTTCTAACCCTTGTTCATCATAGAAACGTGGTTTCTCTTGTGGGTTATTGTGATGAAGGTGATGCTAAAGCTCTTATTTACGAATATCTTTCAAAAGGAAACCTCCAAGAACAATTATCAGGTTTGTTAAGTTACATTTTCTTTATGATAACATGGTAACATGATAACTAAGATCTTTTCATTTCGCTCTCAAACAAATAGAATCACATGCAAATGACTAAGATGTAATGCAAGTAGTTAACTCGAGAATTGATCATAATTTTTTTTTCTCATTGACCATTGGAATGATCACTATCTACTTTTCACTTATGCAGTGTATCAATAACTAAACAAGAGAGGCAATTGATAATTCTAATCAAAATCTATTTTTTAATTATTCAATGATTTCTATTTTTCAAATTGTGAATCACTTTAAAAAAAAAAAAAATCCATTCCATGAAAGAAATAATAAAATAACTTTTCAAAAAGCCCAACAGAGGAAAATGGCTTACGATAAATGAAAAAACGCAAATAAAACATCTATTTATAAAAGAGCTTAAGCTTTTGTCCTGTAAAATGAAGTGTGGAATTTTCATTTTGTCACTGATAAACTTTTTCATGCCTTTGTTCCTGAACTTTTCTTTTATTTTCTATTTCATCCTTATAATTAAATTGCCTACGTTAACTTTAACACGTTATTATCAAATGAAACCAATATAGTAAATGGTTTGAGCAATAAAAAGTTAAAAGTATTTTAAGGATCAAAACAAAAATCTAAATATTTTAAAAATTACTTAATATAGTCAAATTGTTTTATAAATAAAATACAAAATAAAAATAAATTTAGGGATCAAAAGTAAAAGAAATTTTTTTAAAATACTTAAAAACGTATTTAACTATAAGAAAATTTATAAGAGATACATTGGTGTGTTGAATTAATTTTTGCAAACACATTTTTATTAAAAGAAAATAAAAATAAATTTCTCTATAAATTAAAATAGTTTATGTATAAGTTAAATTCCATATATTATTTTTAATTTATAAAATAGTTTATTTTAATTTTTTTTCTATTTCTTTGTCTTAAATATATTTATAAAAAAAATATTAAAACAAACTCATAATAGTATAATTTTTTCAAAAATATATTTATTAAAGATCTCATATTAATTAGACATAAGATGAATTTATAAAATTTATAATTTAGAATAAATAAACTCTAAATCAACTTACAGGACATAAACAAAGTCATTTTTCATTTTAAAAGTTGATTTTTCAAGGATTGAGTCACCTTTTAATAAGTACTTAATCAAGTTATATGAATTTATAATTTTTTACTTAATCAAATTGTATGAGTTTATAATTTTTTACTTAATCAAATTGTATGAGTTTATAATTTTTTATTTATTAAAATTGTATGAGTTTATAATTTTTTTTAGATAATTGCATGAATTTTTTCAAAAAACTTTATCAGTATATATTGATAGCTATAAAGTTTTTCTTATTGCCAATAAAAAATATTGAATACGATGCACAATAAGATGCTTTTAGCCTTATACTAGGCAGGAGAAAAGAAAACAAAGAATAAAAACCACTGAGAATACAAAAATGCTTTCCAAATTCTGCTGTTGTGAATCCCAACTCTGCCAATTTTCTTTTGCAGATAAAAGCTCAAGTGTCTTGGGATGGAAAGAGAGAGTTCAAATTGCCTTAGATGCTGCAAGTGGTAAATGAAAAAACCTAACTTCATAAACGTTCATTCTATTAAAGTTATTTATTTTCTTGCAACAACACAGTTATTCCAAATACACAGGATTGGATTATCTTCATAATGGATGCAAGCCACCTATAATTCATAGAGATTTGAAAGGTTCCAACATCCTACTAGATGAAAATATGCATGCAAAGATTTCAGACTTTGGATTGTCTAGAACTTTCGCAAATGACAGTGACACTCATGTCTTAACTAATTACCCTGGTGGCACACCAGGTTACATTGATCCAGAGTAAGTATGACAAAATTTTAGTTCCAAATAATTATAAGATTAAATAATTTTGGTTTCTGTCATATACTTTTCTTTGATTTCTGTCCTGATAAGCTTTTTCTTCTTAAAAACTATTATTCTACATTTTTTAATTTTAGTTTTGGACTTATTTGAATAATTCTTTTAATAAACTTTCCTCCAAATACTATAGAGAAAAATAAAAGAAAAAAAACCTTCATAAATTATAATTAGTTTATGCATAAAGTCTTATATATATAAATGCTGTAAATTTTATTTTTAACTTATATATAAACTAATTTTAATTTATATAAAAGTCAGTTTTATTTTATTGTCTTATTTTTACAAAAGTGCTTATAGAAAAATTTGTTGAAACATAATTATTTTATTTTATTCAAACTGTTTTCCATATGTAAATAAGTAGCTTACAGTTAACTCAAAATGGGGAAAATATTATAGAAATTAAAATGAAAAAAAAAATAGATGATTGTGGTTATTTGTTTATTAGTAAATTCATGGTAATCATGATTCAATACTAAAACCTTGTCTTTAACTTGTTGATATGTTTACAGGTATCACTCCTCGGGGACTCTTAATAAAAGAAGTGATGTTTACAGTTTTGGGATAATTTTGTTAGAGCTAATTACAGGTGAACGAGCAATAAGAGGAACTCCTGAGAAACCTAGTCACATACATTCTTGGGTTAAACTCAAACTTGAAGCTGGAGATATCAAAGCAATAGTTGATCCAAGGTTAGAAGAAAATTACCATGTTGCTTCAGCTTGGAAATTTTTGGATATAGCCATGTCTTGCCTTCCTGATATTGCCATCCAAAGGCCTGACATAAGCCACATAAATTCAGAACTCAAGGATTGTTTGTCTTTGGAAGAATCCCTTCAAAGGACTGTGAGTACCAACATAGATCCGATCCTCATGGATTCTATGCTGATTGATTTCGATGAATGTGATATAAGTCCAAATCCTAGGTAGGATTTGTCCCCACCTAAATTAGCTCAACATAAATGGATTTAATTCTATAAAATAAATGGTCTCTATGTTTGGTTTGTACTAGATACTGTACCCAGTTATCAGTAAGGATGTATGTTAAATACTTCCAATCAAAGCTATTTTGAATCTAGACTGAAGGGTAATATAGGAATGTGCAGCCATTTCTGAGTATTTATTTTGGGCCATAGGCCTTGTATATGAGTTGATTTGTTTATGATTATGCTTTAATGGCAACTCAAATATTTTTACGGGAAGATACTATTATGTTTACGGGTTAGAACACTTCATGTATTTTTCATTTATTGATAAAAAAATATATATATTAAATGTTTTTTTTTTAATTTTCATTGATTCACGATTTTTTTTTATAGTTTTCATAATGAAAGTTTATACATGTTTTGTGTTTCATTTATTAGAAGAGAAAATTAAAGTGTTTGAAGCAAAAAAGAAAAAAGTTACAAAGATTATGATTTTAACTTTTTGTATGTGTAATCGTTGAAGGAGTGAAGGTAGTTTAAGATTTAGATGTCATATAGAGCTTAAGAGAAACAAGCTTTTTAATCTTTTTAATATTAAGAAATAAACATGGAACTTAAAGTTTTTAAAGAATGAAAACAATTAATAAAACCTTATTTGATAACAAACGTTATTTGGTTAAAAGAAAGTGGTTGAACAATATAATACTCGTGGATACGGACACTTGTCAGAAGTGTGTACGACACTGTATCGGACACAACGTGTTAAGTTGGATGCAGCCCAGTAATTAGACACGTGGAGAGGATAGTCGGTGATCAGAGGAGTGGAACATATACTAAAACGAAAACCAGACAGGTTAAAACCAAAACAAAAACATTAAATCCTAAAAGAAATCTCGAAAGAAAGAAGATGTAAAGAATGTGGAAGAAAAACTGGAAAGAGAAAAAGAAAGAAGAAGACACCGTCTAGAAAGGTCTGGAAAGAAGGAAGTGTTTCTAGAAAGAAAGAAACTACATGTATAGAGGAAGAAGTATATAGAAAAGATGCTTACTATAATAATATTAAATAATATTATATTATAATATTAAAATAATTATTAATATAATAATTTATATTAATAATTATATTAAAAAATATATTACTAATTATATTAAAAATATATTAAATTATACTAATAATTATACTTCTATAATTTTATAATATGTTTTTTTAAATTATTATTTTTTATTTAAATTTAAAATTCGAATAGTATTTTTTTAATTTACATTTTCTTAATTAAATATTTAAATATAATTTTTTATATAATATATAATTAAGTTATATTTAATTTATTTATTATATAGGAAATTAAGATGAATTAAATTTCTAAAAAAGATGAAACAAAACACTTTTGTGGAGATACGTTTTAAAATTAAGAAAAACTTCCAATAGTGGAGATAATATGATTAAATTCAATGGATCTTACACAAGAGTAAGAACTCATCTTAATAAATTTACACACTATATATATATGAAAATATATTTGGCTGAGTTCAAGAGGAGGGGTGAATTGAACTTTAAAAGATTTTTGTCAATTTAAAACACTGAAAACAGTTTAGTTAATAGAAAACCTTTTCTGAATCTCAATGATAAAAGATTTAAGGTGCAGTGGTGAAATAAATCGATTT
>Ga0209489_106753_pt1 | contig 18040 bp, 16 predicted proteins | sample SiratrowhiteBW_FD_187527 | JGI IMG/M metagenome (GOLD analysis project Ga0209489, IMG submission 187527) | Root nodule microbial communities of legume samples collected from California, USA - Siratro white BW (SPAdes) (version 2) | ecosystem: Host-associated > Plants > Roots > Nodule | place...
TAAAAATAAAAAAAAAAAAAAAAAAAAAAAAACTATTTTTACAATGAAACAACAACCAAGCCTAATCTTATTTGACAATATCAAAAACTGAGGTAAAAGTATTTGGAGCAAGGTCTTCTCTATTTTTAAGTTTTCTAAGGTATTCCTCTAAACCCATTAGTAGAAATATATTCCATTCAAATGGAAAAAAAATCAATTTTTTAATCCAAATCCACAAAACTAAGTTGAACAATCACACATACCTGCCGGGCTGCAGCTTTTGAGATCCAAGATGGAAGCAAACAAGGAGTGTTATTTAATGCATCATAAGATGTTTCTTTTGCTTTTCCAGTGTCAACCACAAAGACAACATCATTGATGGTAATACTAGTCTCAGCCATGTTAGTTGCCAGAACAATTTTCCTCACCCCTCCTTCAGGATTTTCAAATATCAACCTCTGCAGAATAGTAAGAAAAACGGGAACAAAAAAATATTATTATATAACTTATTGAAATGTTTAACTAACCATCACCAGAAATATATGGTGAATGGAATAGAGATGTGATTTATTATATCAATTAGAGCATCGAAATTTAATTGCTTCAAGACGAAAAGAAATCCCCTCTCATAGGGAAAAAATTGCATTAGCTTCTTCAAACAATCAACAACTGCAGCAAATTTCAGATCCGGATGACAAGACTTTCTAAAATCTTGTTACAACTTTTATATTAGACTTATGTCTTTCATTTTCTAAAACAAAATGGAGAAAAGTTTTCCCAGAAACTACTATAGAAACACCCATTTTTAGCAGAATGTACTTAATTTTAATCACTTCAGAGCTCTTATTTCCAATATTTGAAGACAAAATTAGCTATTAGATATCTTGAATTAAATTGTAAACTAGATAACAAGCATTATTTAATGGTTACTAAGCTAATGGCAAGATCACCTGCTCAGAGCTGGCCATGGAGCCATGGCATGCAAGAAGCAATACTCGGCTCTGATCGCCCAACAATGGATGAGCTTGAAGTTGATCCTTCAAAGAGTTTATATCATCCCAACCAGTCATAAAAACCAAAACAGCTCCTGGCCTTTCATTCTTAACAATGTGACAAAGCACTTGTTCAATAAGGTTAAAACCAATTGAGTCAGGGCACCAACAGGACAATGAATCTTGGGTGCGTCGGCTATATCCCTTAAAGTCTGCAACTTCCAAAGCATCCTATGAAATCATAGAGAAGTGAACAGAATTAGCCAAAGCTTAAGGACCTAAAATGAAAAGGCAAAATTGTCTGCCTGTACTTGTACCTCAACAGCAGAAGCAATCTGGCTCTTTCTTTTTCTGAAAGCTTGAGCTTGTTTCTGCATTTTCCATGTTTTTTCTTGACCATAGTCATCAATTTGATTATAAGGTGTCAACCGATGTCCAGTTCTTTCCAGAATATCCTCAAGAAACTGTGCTCGAACTGGAAATGTAAAACCCTAGAATGTGCCCAGGTTCCAAAACAAACAAAAAGAAAATAAGTTTATCAAATCTTTCATATGATCTATAAGCAAATGTGTGCAAATTTTCCAAAGCAGCAAAATGTGAAATTTCTCCTAAAAATAACCTCAAGGTGTCTACCAGTATACCATCTAGAACAAAAGGTTAATGTGCCAAAGAGCTTTTCAGTCAAAAGCTAAGTGGTTCAACTGCTAAAATACACAGTTTTTATTATTTAAAGCTTATACAATAGTTTATCATGAGATAAACTTCACCATGTCCATTAAAGTGCCATATTATTGGTCACTATCATCATAAAATTACATCATAACTGCAAAAAATGATATGACAACACATTAGGGAGAGTAATTGAACTTCAACACAGATTACAGAAATGACTATCCTGAACTCACAGGAATATGCATAGTTGGAGCACCATTAAAGTATGAAGAAAAAAGCTCAGCATTTAAGGTTGCACTCATCAAAATCAATCTCAAATCAGGACGATGAGGGAGAAGTTCCTTCAGGACAATGAGAAGAAAATCTGACAGGTAAAACCAGTGGTAAGTATCATTTTAAATAGTATTAAACTTTAGAATAAAACAATTATTTACCCACCTTCATTCATTCCACGTTCATGAATTTCATCGACAATAACATGAGTAACACCTTTTAAATTCCTATCCACAAGCAGTCTCCGCAATAATACACCTGTAGTGCAAAAAAGAAGACGGGTATCTCTCCCTTTCAAACCCTCCAAGCGAACTTTGTATCCAACCTATCAGAAGGTAAAACAAGTAGAAAACTTAAGTTAATCAGTCATGGTATATGCCAAAGTACTTCAAGTGCCACCAAGCTGAAAAGGTCCACAAACTAACAGATTCTCCCAACTTCTCTCCCCGTTCTGCTGCAACTCTTTCAGAAACAGACATAGCAGATATTCTTCTGGGCTGAGTACAAATTATGTTACATACAGCTCCACGCGCAGCCTCAGTTTCAGATTCTAATATGTATTGAGGAAGTTGTGTGGTCTTACCACAACCAGTTTCACCTGAGACAACAACGACCTGCAAATTTTCATTTATGATACCACTTAATATAAACTATCATTCAGCCCACAAAACATATTGAGACTCAATCTCCACAAAAAAATAAATCTGGAAATATCGAAAACCTATGTAATATCAATTTATTTTACTCTTTATAAGTTATTATTTGCTTTAGAAACTATAGGTTGTATCAATTTGTTAGCTTCTGAATGCTCAAAATATGAAAAACCTATGTAATCTAGAGGATTATATATTCATGCAAATTTTGCAAAAAGCATGAGCTTAGTGCACTAGTTAATTAATTCATAAACAGTGACAAATTTCTTACATCTGTTTGATAATTGTCCAAATCTATGTACTCTGAAATCTCTCTGCATGTTTTCCTTTAATTTTTCCTTCACTCTAATCTTTCACATGACCAATTGATTCAATATGCAATCTAGTTCATGTCCACGCAAAAGCTCCACATATTTCAATATGTAATTTCATACAACAGTGACGTGCTGCACTGAAAATAAAAGGGTGATTTGCTCCATGAGTCTGAGGGTGCAAATGTGAACTGGTCCGCTGACCAGTTTGGTCCATCCCCTTTAATTCAGTGATTAATTAACAGATGAACTGGGAGTCAGACCATGTAAACCAGCCAATTTACATGATGACTGGTTTATTCAATTCCTCATTTTGGAAAGATATTGGACAGTGCTGCAAAGAGGATCATTGCTGTCTTTAAGCAAACTGAACATTGTGAATAATATTTAAGCCAATTTATTATATTACATAATTATATTCAAGTTAATATGTATTTATTTATTTTAATAGTGTATATGTCATTTGCATTAACTTTCAATTTAACTCTAACTATTAATTTGTGTTTGCAAGACATTTAAGTTTATTTTAATAATTTATTACATATTATGTTATATAACTGTTTGAAATTTCACAACGACTAGTAATAAAGTTAATTTACAATATATAAGTGAGGACAGTCCTTACATTACAAGCCGGTTTTGTAAATATGAGTTAAACTTAAACTCACTTCTTAATATGGTATCAAAGTCTTTCCTAACGAGGTTTTGCTAGTCGGGTCACCAACTATCTGGTTGCTATCAAACCATCCACAAATGTTTAGTCCCACGCACGAAATGTATATGTCTCAGCATAAAGGGATTGTGTTAGAAATCCTACATTGACTAGAGATAAGGTCAATTTACATTATATAAGTAAGGTCAATCCTCAACTTACAAGTTGGTTTTGTGGGGATGAGTTAGCCTTAAACTCACTTTTTAATAATAAGATTAAAGATATGTATTATGAGCTGCAGTCTTCACAAGTACAATGATCAGTCCAATTTTAAAAGCATTGGACAAAAGCATGCTAAATAGCATACAGCCCTGCCAATCAAACAGAGAGACTGCTTCCAAAATATGAACCTCAAGTTGCAAGGATAGCAACCTAATCATTGTGGCAGGGCTCATCCTCACACACCATGAAAAATGGCATTAAAAAATTAGCCGCTGAGATATAACCAATCTTGGTCATATAAAATTTTAAGATGATACTACCCTGATTTGCCTACAATCAACAGCATTTTTCAAGTGTACGAAAATTTGACTCTAGTCACAATAAACTATAAAATATACAGCTGTATCTAAAAGATCATACATGAGCATCAAATCCAAAGCCTTTCTTTGTTTTTTTCTCTTGTAGAAGTAAAAACAAATCATTGAAGGAACTACTACTAAATTAGAAATCTCAAACGCATCAATTTTCCTTTTTCACCTGATTATCTGAAATAACTCTCAAAAATGCATCCTTCTCTTTGAAAGCCGGAAGACTTCTACGAAATTCAAGCATCTTTTGCCCTTCAGGAGACTCCTATAGGTAAACCAACATTTGTTACAATATTTATAAAGGATAAAATAATAAAAAAGGGACATCTAACTAAGTACAGAAAACTTCATTGCTAGGGAAGATCAATAGACAGACTTCATCATGATATATCATTGTCAGAAACCAGATAACATGGAATCAACTGTCAAAATCTAGAATACTTATTCATTGCCCATTAATCAGAAAGTTGGGATCACCGCACTCAAATAGCCATATTGTCATAATTGATTTAATTAGTCAATATGGTTGTTATTCATTAAAAGTGTATGACCAAAGTAAAAGATACAGGTGTTATGATAGAGATCAAAGCTTAACATTCATAAATTTACACCCACACTACGAATAGAACTGCTGTCAAAATACTAAAATAATGAAATGTCAGCTGAGAAAATAACAGCAAATGAAATGCACTTCAATAAACCTGCCAATCCTGTTGCCGTTGACGCAGTTGCAAACTTCTTCTTTGAAGGATTTTCTCCTTGACAACACTATTATGAGTCATGGGCTCATGCTGTTCATGCATTCCTTCATTGGCTGGAATGCTTCTAGTATCACTTGATTTATGCAATGAATCATTCAAAGAACTCCAGCTGTTTGTAGCCTTTTGTGAAAGATGGGCATGGAGATGACCATCTACTTCTTTATGAATGCCAAATGGTAAGACTACCTGCATAAGCACAGAAATTGGTCAATCAGGATAGCTGTTATAGAGGTTAGAGAAATTACCAAATATCACAAATTTATAGCATTAAAAGTGTAAAGAAAATTGTCAACTGTTTCTTTTAATCTATGACAGCAAGGCAGCATGGCAGAATTTAATGATAAGTTTAATGCAATTTCTTTTAATCTCTGCTCATATGATGCCGTTTTTCTTTGTCTTTCTGTTTCTTACCCTTTCACCTAGATTCTATGTTATTTTCGTACTCATACGTCTAAAAATAAGAAACAAAGTGAAAAATATGATATTTTTTGTAATTAAAATATTAAAACAAAAAAAAAACTTCTCAAATATAGCAGTCCCTAAAGTCTTTTTTATGTGTTTGTTTAGCATTCAGACATGGATCCCAATTCCTCATATCCCAAGGAATTGAAAAACTATGAAAGAATAGCCTTCGCAACTCCTAAGTTCTAACTCATGCACTACTAGAAATTTAAATTCAAAGAAAGCAAAAAAATATTCACTTTGCATCCTAAATTTAACAATCATCACCTATCACCTAGAGTAAAGAAAACAGGCGTAGCCACCTAAGTTCAATACCTTGAACACCATATTAGCAACCTCTCTATTCTACTACCTTTGCATCCACGTCAGACACTATTTACACTCCCACCAACCACACCAATACAACCCCTTCCCACCTTCCTCTCACTACCAAAACAACAGTCCCCTTTGCCAGCATCGCTGACAAAGTATCGTGCCAACAACTGCAACTCTAAACTCTCATTACATTGTTGGATAAGGCAACCTCCAAAAATGGTATCCTTAACCCAGAATTTCCGGTGACCAGGCTCATTTAGTTAATCAAGGTTATCCCACAAAAAATTAAAACCGAGTAGCAGGATCCTTTTTCCTTTACTCTATAATCCAAACACAAATAACGAGACCAACTCCGACCGAAATTGCAAAGCAATAAAATACCTCTCTTTGCGGGCGTTTATCATCCAAATCAGGGCGGTAATTTGGCAAAGGCGCCTTGCTAAACACAACCACTCTTGCATATTGCCGGCTGCCAAAGTAAAATCCATTTCAGAAATGTAACAAAAAATAAAAACCAAACAAACAATATGCACACTAATTAGAAAACAGGCAGCTACCTATACAAACCCATCCTGGTAGCTAAAGTGGAAAGCTGCTCGAAGTCGCGACGGTCCTTCTTCTCTCTGGACACCACTTCTTGTTCGTCTTTGGAGCGCATAAGCATGGTCAGCTTCCATCTCCACTCGTCAATGTTCTCGAGCGTTGAATCGCCCTAGCAATAGCAAACACATTAAAAAAGAACGAATGGAAGCAACTGTGCGTGTGATAGGGAATAGGTTAAGGGAATGGAAAGTGACGAACGAACCACTTGTTGGCTGTGAGAGGGGGACGAGGCGAATTCGACATCGGAATCGTCACTGGACTCGTCCTGGTACGCAAAACGACCGTAGCTGGAGCTGCGCTGGTGCCAAAACGGCACCGTAACGGTCCCCTGGCGAGCAACGGTCCTCGGGCGCGTGACCTTGACGACTTGAAGTGTGGTGGAGGAGGAGCGCAGGCGAATAGCGGCGCGGCGAAAAGGAGTGGCGGAAATGGACGGAAAAGAAGGTCTGAGAAGAGTGCAGCGAAGCCGCGACATGGTTTTGAATCTGACGAAGCCCTGAACTATGCCGGAATATGCCATAGGCATGGCGGTGGTTACTGCTGCGAGAGAGTGGTTGCACTGCGCAGACACACAGCTTCTGCATCCCTAAAACCCAAGCAATTTATATCTTATCTTTTCTTACATAAAATCAAGTTTAGCTAAAAATAAAAGAAAATATGCTCAATGTTATTTTTTAAAAATCTTGATTATGATTGTTTAAAAATTATATTTACCATATTTTATGATTGAATATATTTTTATTCTATGTGCATTATTAAATTCAAAATAAAAATTGTAATGTTGTTATTAGTTTTAAAATATAAATGTGCATAAAAATCTTTCCAAAGTATTTGAATAGAAAAATCGCGATTTTTCAGTCCCTGTGATTTTACCAAATTGACCTCACATAGTATCTATTTGGGTTCAGTATATTTTGGATTGAAATACTTATTTTGTTATCTTGATAACTGGTATGGTCTATAAATAGCTAACTACGTTAGTATTCATAAAGAATTTAAGACGCCACTTTATACCCAAGTGTATTAATATTTATAAAGAATTTAAGAAAATGTGTCTTGAGAATATAAAATATTTTGCCAATCGTGACATAATAAGTAATTAATAAATTGATTTTCTTTTATTTTATTTTTAGATTAAATACCTCAAATCTTATAATTGAATTTTTGAGTCTCCTTAAAAACTTTAATAAAGTATGAGAGCTGCTCATATTTTGTGACACAAATTAAAATACTAGTCTCATTCATAATAACATGAAAGTATTTTAAATAAACTAATGTAAAAAATGTTTATGCTTTTTATTTACCACTTTAACTAAGACCATCTGTAAGGACATGATATATTTTTGTAATTGCTGATTCTTTAGACTGATTATATAAGTTATGATATGTCTAATTCTTTTTAATTGTCAATTTATAAATTATTTAGAAAAAAAAAAACGAAAGAGAAACCCCTAGGCTTCACTAGAAAAGAAAAGATGTAACCGCAAAACCCCACTGCCCAAAGTTACTCTGAAAGAACGCATCTTCACTCTTCGCTTCTTCTTCTTTCCCCCGCACCCTAATTTTTCAAATCTAGGGTTTCCTCAGCGTCTAGGGTTTCAGCTCTGCAATCACCAATGGCGGCAATCGCAGCTCCCCAGCAACGATCCTCCAAGACGGAATCCTACGTCGACAACAAGCGCAAGGAAGACATCCGCCACGCCAACATCGTGGCCGCTCGCGCCGTCGCCAACGCCGTGCGCACCAGTCTCGGCCCCAAGGGTATGGACAAGATGATCTCCACCTCCTCCGACGAGGTTATCATCACCAACGACGGCGCCACCATCCTCAACAAGATGCAGGTCATCCAGCCCGCAGCCAAGATGCTCGTCGAGCTCTCCAAGTCTCAGGACTCAGCCGCCGGCGACGGTACCACCACGGTCGTCGTTATCGCCGGCGCCCTGCTCGAGCAGTGCCTCCTCCTACTCTCCCATGGCATCCACCCAACCGTCGTCTCTGACTCCCTCCACAAGGCCGCCGTGAAGGCTGTGGACGTCCTCACCGCCATGGCTGTGCCCGTGGAGCTCTCGGACCGCGACTCGCTCGTGAAGTCTGCCAGCACCTCTCTCAACAGCAAGGTCGTGAGCCAGTACTCAACGCTCCTCGCGCCCCTCGCCGTCGACGCTGTTCTCTCCGTCGTTGATTCGGCCAAGCCTGACATGGTTGACCTCCGCGACATCAAGATCGTGAAGAAGCTTGGTGGCACCGTGGACGACACCGAACTCGTGAAAGGGCTCGTCTTCGACAAGAAGGTTAGCCACGCGGCTGGGGGACCCACCCGCATGGAGAACGCCAAGATCGCCGTCATCCAGTTCCAGATATCGCCGCCGAAAACCGACATCGAACAGAGCATTGTGGTGAGTGATTACTCTCAGATGGACAGAATTTTGAAGGAAGAGCGTAGTTATATCCTTGGCATGATTAAGAAGATCAAGGCCACTGGTTGTAATGTGTTGTTGATTCAGAAGAGTATTTTGAGGGATGCTGTTACTGATTTGTCCTTGCATTACCTTGCAAAAGCTAAGATTTTAGTGATTAAGGATGTGGAGAGGGATGAGATTGAGTTCATTACCAAGACCTTGAATTGTTTGCCCATTGCTTACATTGAACATTTCCGCGCTGAGAAGTTGGGTTATGCCGATCTTGTGGAAGAGGTTTCTCTTGGAGATGGGAAGATTGTGAAGATTAATGGTATTAAGGAGATGGGGAAGACCACTACTGTGCTCGTTCGTGGGTCTAATCAGCTTGTGCTTGATGAGGCAGAGCGCAGTTTGCACGATGCTTTGTGTGTTGTTAGGTGTTTGGTTGCCAAGAGGTTTCTAATTGCTGGCGGTGGAGCGCCGGAAATCGAGCTTTCCAGGCAGTTGGGTGCCTGGGCTAAGGTGTTGCATGGGATGGAGGGTTACTGTGTGAGGGCATTTGCTGAGGCACTGGAAGTTATTCCCTATACTCTTGCAGAGAATGCTGGTTTGAACCCCATTGCCATTGTTACTGAGCTGAGGAATAGGCATGCGCAGGGTGAGATAAATGCTGGGATCAATGTGAGGAAGGGTCAGATTACCAATATCTTGGAGGAGAATGTGGTGCAGCCCCTGCTTGTGAGCACAAGTGCGATTACCTTGGCAACTGAGTGTGTGCGGATGATTTTGAAGATTGATGATATTGTAACTGTGCGGTAGAGTTGATTGAACAATGAGACATTTGGTTGGAGAGAAACTGAATCATCCGTTATCTATTTTGTCATTCGTGCTTCAATTTTACGTTGTTAGTTTATGTTCTTTCTATAGCGACTTTGGTTAAGGTGTTTTGACTTACATTAGCTGCTGCTGTTGTTTTACAATTTTGAATGTCCTTATGGATACTTGCTCGAGTCATCCGATTCAGAAGCCGTTCTTAATGTGTGTGGGAGTTTAGTTGATAATTTTTGTCTGAATGCCACTATCGATTGTGTTCGTGCATTTTCCTTACCTTAGTTATACTTGTATATCTTGCGTCTGTATGTGGCTTTGAGAGAACGATTGCTTATTGAAATACATAATTTTAATGTCTTGTAATTTTGTGGATTACGTAGGAAGCAGCGCAAAACTTGACATTTTTCATGAATTGATGGAGTATCATTTATATTTGAAATTTTAATTATTTGGTGATGCGATTGAATCTGAATGTCTCTGCTTTGGAGAATCCGTTAGTTGCTGAATTTTCTCCAAGTGAGATTTTGAAGTTTTGGTGTTCATCTCACTGGAAATATTGTATCTAGTAGGTAAATTTAGATATACTTGCTAGTGTTGGTTTGTGTCTTTTAACGTGGATTTATAAGTTATTTTCAGTAGCATTCATGTCGAGTGTCGCAAGTCTTGTCACTGAAACTCGCTTTTATTCTCTTGAGCCTTCGAGTCTAATGTGACTATTTAGATGAAATACGAGGAAAATTACTTAATAAGCCTACGCAAAATGCAGCAAACCATACATAGTGTATCCGTGGTTGTGCTGACACTTGCAAGAAGTGTAGAAAACGTGATAGTTGTATCTGTTAACGGGGATGTTAGTGAATTTCAGGAGCTGCATCAGCTTCGTTATTAATGATCCCTTCTGTTTTACGTGACTTTTTTTTTTTTCTTTGGTTTTGCCCCATGAGGCTATGCAGGGATAAAGCAACATATAAAATTTGAAAAGAAATGAGACATCGTATTGGTAAATACATGGTTTACACGATAGTAATTAATAATTAAATATATACATTTAGATATTATAATATATATCAAATTAAGTTGAGTTAGAGTTTAAATTAATATAGAAAAAAATGCTATAAGATAACAATTCGTTTACGAAGTATGTTTTTATATCTTAAAATGCTTTTTGATTAAATAATAATGGAAGGCTTAAACATTTTTTTAAAGAAAAAAAGATAGAATTCAAGCCAATCTTCTGGAATCGTTTTGTATCACCTTCGGAATGGTTTGGTATCTTCCATTGATGATTAACAAATTGTTTACATAACTCCACAGTTTCAGAATGGTTTGCCATCTTCCATTGATGGTTAACAAAATTGTCTACTTAACTCCACAGTTTCAGAATGGTTTGGCATCTTCGATTGATGGTTAACAGATTGGCTACATAACTCCAGTGTTTTAGAATGTTTTTGCATAATTCATTGATGGTTAACAAATGTTTCGGTATATTTAAGTAAGAATTAGGGCTGCCAAGACAGCAAAAATAAGGGTTTGGAAAACTGCAACAAATTCAGAGCGACCTTTTTTAATACATCATGTTTGGAGAGATATGACAATGCAGGATAACCAAAATCCCTGGAAAATGGGTCATAGAAGAATGAATGCACTGAATTGACTTTATAATCGCATACTGTAGGGAGTCCATATCAATCAGATTTTGCATACAGGCAGATAACTTCCCTTACACTACCTTTAAAATTCAAGAATGTAAAAAAAAATGTTCTTATTGAAAGTTGACGGTGGAAAGTTATAGACAAACATCCTTTGACCTTAACCTTTGGCCTTGAGTCTGATAAGTTTGTTCTTGTTACCAAACCTTCATATCTTTAGTAAGTCGGTGAATTAAGTTATGAGTGTCAAGTCAAAGCTTCAAAATATGGGGTTAAAAAAATTAAGATTGTCATAAACCCTATCAGCTTCGTGGTGTTAAAAAATCGAGCTGAAAGAATATACAATCCTGTAAAGCTTTGACAGCTAAAACCCATGCATTAACTCAAGCATACTAGAAACAATTTGAACTTGGCGATAATGCAGAAGAAGAGGAGACCGGATACCCTTCAACAAAACATTTCAGTTTTTCTATTTCACCAATCGCATCAAACCATTCAGTAAGAATCTCCATGGTTATATAATCAGGCCTGCATGCGTCTTCAATCATTCTGTCCATAAGTTCAAATGCTTTTTGCAACATTTTCTTATCCCGAACTCCCTTGAAAATAGCATTATAAGTTGCTGTATCAGGTCGAACTCCCTTTATTTTCATGTCATCCATCAAAGAAACCGCCCTTTCCACATTGCTAGTCTTGCACAGAGCATCTATTAAGATGTTGTAAATCACAGTGTTCGGAGGAACCTTAGAAGTAGAACACATTTCCTCAAATATTTTCATGGCCTGGTCAACATTCTCCTTTAAACAATATGCATGTATAATTGCTCCATAAGTCACAACAGAAGGCTGGAGACCCTCTTTAATCATCCCTTTCATCACGTTGCTGGCAGTTGCAAAATCTCCAATTTTCGCAAGGTAGGAAACCAAAGTGTTATAGGTTACAATATCAGGCTTAACGCCAGTTTCTTCCATATCATTCAGCATTTCATAAACTCTTTCCAGCTTCTTCTTCTTACAGAATCCATTGATGAGGACATTATAACAGACTACATCAAGACCAAACCCAGCCTGCTTCAACCTTGACACAACTGCACTGGCATCATCCATCCTTCCAGCAGTGCTTAAACCAGATATCAAACTATAGTAAAAAATTGCATCTGGAGAGCATCCAGAACTCAACATCTCATCGAAATATTGCATGGCTTTATCAATATTATTCACACCACAGAAGGCAGATACCAGCCCAGTATACGTAGCAGCGTTCCCCTTTAACCCCTTTCCTTTCATCTCATTGAAAAACTCAACTGCGTTGAAGACCTTTCCATGTTTGCACAAACCATTAACCATTGTACTGAGGGTGACCACACTTGGCTGAATTCCTTCCTCAATCATCTGACTATATAGCTTGCGAGCCTTACCAATGTTACCAGCTTTGAAGAACCCGTCAATCAAGCAATTATATGTAATAACATTTGGCCTACTTTGCTTCTTTGTTTTCATCTTTTCTAACAAACTCAAACCATGCTCCTCCCTCCCAGCTTTACAAAGCCCATCGATCAAAGTATTAAACAAGACCACATCAGGCTCAACACCAACGCTATTATTACCTTCTCCTTTGCCTGTCAACTTATCAAACACCTGCAGTGCCTCATCAATCCTCCTAACTTTGCACAAATGATTGACAAGAATCCCAAAGGTCACAACACTGGGCTTTATCCCCATCTCTTCCATCTCTGCCATCAGTTTATTCATCCTCTGAATGTCCCTCTCCCTTCCCAACCCAGCCAACAAAGCATTGCAGGACGCAGCTGTAACCACATCTGCACCACCCAATCTCCTCACAACATGCAAAAGGTCCCACGCCACACCATTCTTCCGGTGCCGACACATCTTCGTTATCATTTGGGTGAGCTTAAACGCATCAGGGAAAACCCCATGCTCACACAGCTTGGTAACCAACCCCACAATTTCGTCATCAGCTAAGCCCCTTCCATAGCGCTCCTGCTTCCCCAACACCCCAAAAACAACTTCACCCGTCAAATCATCGGGAGGAAAATCAGAATCCCGTTCAAGCATTTCGTCGAGCACGTGGAGCGCATCATCAGTGCGACCCGATTCAATCAACCCCTTTAGCAATTGGTTGCAAATTTCAGAACTTTTGGAAGAAGAGTCGAGCTCCTTGAACAGAAGAAGCGAATCGTCCACCATTTGGGCCTTCCCTAGGCAGTTCAAAAGGATGAGACCAGATCTGGAAGTGAGAGCAATGTTATCACCATTGGATTTTCGGTAACTATGAAGCTTGAGAAGCTCTTGCTGCGAATTAGGGTGCTGCGTAGCGAGTTCGAGAGCGCCTTCAAAAACAGGAGAGAGGGCTTGATTGTGCTCCGTCCTGTCTCTGAGGTAATTGATAAAATCGAGGGCTTTGGGAATGGAGTTTAAGCGAAGAGTGATATAGAGGAGATAGTGTGAAGCGTCGAAGAGAAAGGGACGAAGCTTATCGTAGTCCCAATCATTGGGCGGGTTTTGAAGATGTTCCACCACTTGGGTCACCTTCAATTGGGAGTCTTCTCGCGAAGGAGAGGGTGAATCGCTGTGGCACCGCCGCACAGAGGAAAACGTGGACGGCAGCAGCCGGTGGATGCGGCGGAGACGGAGGAGCTTTGATTGCACCAACATTGTTTCGAAATATTCCGCCGCCGGTGGTGGCCGAACGCCGAGGAGTTCCTTGAGCTCAAACTTAAAGCACCTACGTTAACAACTTATTGTACATATAAAAATAAAATATACTTATAATTTGTAATTTAGGTCTAATTATAAAAGAAATTTATGTCCCATTTTTATATCTAACGAAAAATTAATGTTAATGTAATTTATAAAATGGATTTAATAAAGAAGAAATATATGTCATGTAAGTGTATTTGCATGACACATTTGGTTTAAAAAAAATTATTTTTTTTTTAAATTAGGTAGGCATACTTTGTAAGATGGATAATTCTTGTAGATAATAATCTTCAATATATGGAAAATATAGGATAATATCACTTGAATTTAAAGTGAGATGTTGAAAAAGAGCCATTAATTGATAAAGAAATATACCTTATTACAAATATAAGATTGAGTAACTTCAAATTTGTATTGTTTCAAAAAATAAAATTAAGTAGGAATAACTCGTCTTTTTTACTAATAACTTTATATTTTGATTTTTTTTTATTTATAGTAATAACACTTTGTTGAGTTTAAAACTTAAAGTTCAAAATTTCCTTGAAACGACATTTTTTTTTAATTACTACTAGTTGTTTAATGCTCACATCTATACGTTGATGTGTAAAAAAATTCTTTAGAAAAAAAAAATAAGAAAACATAATTAAATAAAATTTTTTATAAACTAAAATTACTTTATGCACAATTAAATTTTTTATAACAATTTTTCTTTCATGATAAAAACATTCAAAACATAACCTAAAATAACAAAAACACACATGTGGGGATTATTGTTTTCTTTTCCCCTAAGTTACAAGACAAATGAACTTTATGGTAATATAGTACATACTTATAGTATAATTGTATATAATTGGTAGAATAAAGCTTGCTTGTTATTTTTGTCTCATACCTACATCAAATGAACCAAAAAAAGCCTATAATTATTAGGATACATGCAAATAAAAGGAAAACATGTTAATAAATTTTTAAAAAATAAGGTAGTTCTATATTTTACTTTGTAATAAGGAGCTTTGTAACACAATTATTCAAGTTCTTCTTTTTTAGGAGTTAAAAGAAAACAAATGTAAGGATAGAGCATTCTTAGTAAATGGTAATGCTAATGTAAATAAGATCTGTTAGTATTTGGTTAAGAGGGGAGTTTTGACATCCTTCCCTTTTCTATATAAAGAGTTTCATCCAAAAATCATCTAATAATTCTAGTTATGCATTTAAAAAATATAGAACATTTAATAATTCTAGAACAAATTCAAAAGTAACTATACAATTTTTCGGTAATTTAACCTCTATTAAATCAGATCAAGCCATTTTAATTTAATTAGAATCTAAACTCAATGTCTAAGAAAATAGCTGGCATAATCAAACTAAATTATTATATATACTCTATAGAATGGAGACAGTGATATATTTGGCAATGTCTTAGGAAATAACTGGCATAATCAAACAAAAATCAAAATTTAAAATTTAAAAGAAAATAGTCAATTTTAATTTCGTGTGTCATGGAGCATTAAAAATTATAGCGTAAAATTAATTAAAAATTCATTAAACTTTAATAATGATAATAACATTCATTGAAAAGTATAAAATTCTTAATGCATAAAATTTACATGGTTTACAACAAAGTTTAATCTTGTGTAAAATGGATATTTAAATTCAAATCAATGTACTTATTTATTCTAGATTTTGATAGACTATCATTTTAATTAAAAGAAAAACTTACAAATTGCAAGTGGACAATGGAAGATATTGTTTAAATTTAAAATAAGTATTGTTGAAATATATTTTTTTAAAATAATCACTTTTTAAAAATGAACATACAAATACATAAAAAAGACTGTTTATTTTATTAAATAAACACTTTTAAAAACAAAAACACACACAAACAAACTCCCATATCACTGTACAATCTCTTTCTCAATGTAACTTCATCATTTATTTTCATTTATAGGTAGAACCTTGTCTATATATCATTTTTTTTTTTCTCAAATTCTTATCAGTTACTAAATTGTTATCAAAGTTTTATAGTTAAATACTTTAACATTATACGTAAAATAACAATTTCATTTAATATATTATTTGAAATAAACATTATATACTATTTGAGTTATTTTAATTTAATTTGTTAAGCAATATAAATTGTTACACTATCAGTATTATTTTCAAACAATGCATTGTGAAATAGAATAATTATTTTTTATACACATCTAGTAATATATTTATTTAAAAAATAAAGATTCATATAATATTCTATCAGTTCCTCATCATCTAAATATTATTTTTTAGAATTTAAATAAACAATAGAAAATAATTTCATTTTTAAACAATCCAAATTCGTTTTCGCTCAAATATATGTAAATTAATCTTTGTATAAAATAGCCTTTGGTTAAATATGTAAAATTCCTGTTTTATATATGGATATTAGATTCATGGATTAACCAAAACAATTTTATTTAATCTTTAAAAGTAAATAATAATATTACACTTAAATAATTTATTACAACACTTGTATTTATATCTTTACATTAGGCATTTTTAGTAATAAAAATAATAACAAATAGTATAGCATATGATAAAAATTTCTGGTCTAATAATTTAGTTAATATTAAATAATTCAGTAAAAGAGTATAACATAAAGTTTAGTATCTGTGTTATATCAGGCATGGTCGGTGCGGGCCCTACAAGCGCACGCGAATCATATGATCTGTGGAATTAATCTATTATTTTTAATGCTATTGATTTTTTTAAAAGCGATTTATGTGATTAAATGATAAAAAAATCATAATTAATTTATCTTATTATTGCATTAATTTATATAATAGAAATCCATTGATAATTTAAATTTTTATTAATCATGAAATTCAAATCAATTTAATATTTTATTTAAGAGATCTGACCTTAATTTTTCTCACTAATCCATGTTGGAATAAGTTTAATTTAAAGTGCATTAAAATAAATAAATATAAGGGCGTGTTGATTTTAAAGTGGAATATCAACTACTATCCCACACCACCGACACACCACCGGAATAATAAATAATGTAAAATATTGCAGTATATGATTATTTATTTATCTTTTTATATAACTTTTTTCCTTCTGGTTGTGTAATTATGAAAAATGAATATTATATAAAAACAATTTGTAATAAAAAAAATAAAAATAAAAAGTTAAGGTGTTATGTGGAAGCTCCAATTTGCATGTGCATGATATATGAATTGATTTCAATCATCCTCTTAGGAACCTACATAAGTACGTTCCTATTATGTATTGTTCGGTGACAACTGTAACTTAGCTGTCGGGGCATTACTCTTTCTCACACTCCAACTCCAAACCCTAATACCCAAACAAACACGACCTAACAATTAATAAAGCAGCGTTCTCATTTTCACTTTTCCCTTTGTTAAACCGCGCTTTTCCTTAGCGTTAACATTAGTCAAAGCACATTTGTTTTTCTTCGTTTTCTGCAATTCACCCCATAAAACACTACACGCAATTATAATTAAATAATAATCTGATTCAACAATCACTATCTGCTACAAAAACATTAACTCATATATCATTGTTGGGGCCTCTCAAAGGATCGATCCATCACAAAAAAACACAGACACAAACATTAACAACAACGTTGTGTTATTCGATTGGTTACGATGCATCATGCGAAGACAGACTCCGAGGTGACAAGCTTGGATGCGTCGTCCACCACGAGGTCTCCACGTCGAGCAGTGTACTACGTTCAGAGCCCTTCCCACGATGGAGAAAAAACAACCACGTCGTTGCATTCCACGCCGGTGCTCAGCCCCATGGGTTCTCCTCCTCACTCTCACTCCTCCTCCAGCCGTTTCTCCGGCTCCCGCAAGATCAACAACCACCACCGCAACCACAAGCTGCCGTGGAACAAGGACATCGACGTCATCGAGGAAGAGGGTCTTCTCCAAAACGAAGATCGCCACCGCGCTCTCTCTCGCCGCTACTATTTCCTCGCCTTCGTTCTCGGTTTCTTCCTCCTCTTCTCTCTCTTCTCGCTCATCCTCTGGGGCGCTAGCCGACCCATGAAGCCCAAGGTCCTCATCAAGGTTCGCTTCCTTCGCAATTCTTAATCTTTTTTCTTCCTCTCAAATGGGTTTTCCTCAGTTCTCGTTTTTTTTTTTTTTTTTTTATTTTTTTTTTTTTTTTTTTTTTTTTTT
>Ga0209489_106756_pt1 | contig 18034 bp, 8 predicted proteins | sample SiratrowhiteBW_FD_187527 | JGI IMG/M metagenome (GOLD analysis project Ga0209489, IMG submission 187527) | Root nodule microbial communities of legume samples collected from California, USA - Siratro white BW (SPAdes) (version 2) | ecosystem: Host-associated > Plants > Roots > Nodule | place: USA...
TTTGTTTTTTTTTTTTTTTTTTTTCCTCTTCTCACGAGCATGGAATTATATAGACTAACACTATACCAGTTATTAATTGTATGAACTTTGGCATATGACATATTTTAAGTCTTATCTGAAAAAATATAAATCAAATCCATTTATCCAAAATTACAAAAGTATATACAACAGAAAAAAGTAACCAAGTTCTGGTTGATGCTTAAGGAATCCAACATATATGCCCCAGAATTTAAATTTGTTCAAGAATTGTTACGCGTACATTTAATACTGGAAAATGTCAAAAAGATATTTCTGAAGATTCAATGGTTGGGAAAGCTTGTTGTAGGTCATAGCAAACTCTCAAGACTTTGAATGATGACACCACAAAACTCCAATCTTTTAGAAATCTTATTTAGGAAACTTCAGCCCCCTCATGATCCAATAGCACAAGTTGAATAATTTTTGGAGCTATATGTTGTGATATGTTCCAGCAACTTGACTACCCAAAAATGACCCTAGGAGGAAATTTCCTCTTCTGCATGTCGCGTGCAATCTCAATGCAAACTTGATCAACCATTCCCAGAAAATCCTTCACTATCACAAACAGTTGAAGATGGTCTTCTGCACTTTCTTTTGAAGCTCCTCCTTGATAATACTGTGTTGTTTTCTTGATAAGCTGCAATACACTTGTTTGCTTCTCCCTCAATAATTTCAGCTCTTCCTCAGCATTTGTAAGAAAATGATCCATTTCTCGTACAAAATGTCCTCCTTCACTATTCCCACACAAGGAAACCAGTTCTTGAACTTTGACTAACCGGACTGAGAGGGCTGAGATTGAACTAGCTAAATTGGTATAATCTATTTGTGCTGCTTTCTTAACATTGGATAACTCAGAACTGATCCCTCCTACAATTGGCAATCCTAGAGTCATATGTTCCCTTTCTACCAGTTCATTTGAAGCAGCATTGTTCTCATAGTTTCCATTGCTACTGCTACTGCTGCTGCTCCTACTGCTGCTACTTCTCAGGCTGCCATTGCGGTTAAGTGCAACCCGTTTTCCCTCAGAACGAACCACCTCTTCAACCACAAAGTGAAGCAATGTGGTTTTTCCATCGGTGCTCTTAACATCAGAGAGTTTCCTTAGAGAAACCAAATTGAAAGCTTGTGCATTGCCCCTTGCAGTTCCGGCATTCATTCGGTTTCCTGCCTTGAGCACTGCTTCAAGAAGCTTCACAAAAAGACCTTTGCTTTTAAGCTCCCTACAAGCCAGTTCAATGGTCTGCAGAGATTCCTTGGTTTCTTGAATCTCAGAGTCAAAGTTCAACCTGAATAGCATTGCATGCAACCGCTTATAAGCTGAGGGAACAGCTTTGAGGATATTATAAAGGAAAGATTCTGCTGCTGCAAGTCTTGCAGGGTCTCCTTTGTATTCAAGGATGAGAGATTGCTCTTCTTCTGTTGGGGAAACTCTAGCAAGCTTTTCAAGAGTATCTGGTTTGAGGTCCTTACCATCAGTGAGTGCATCTACAATTTCACCTTGTGCGACTCCAATAGATTTGAGAACAATAGCAATGTTCTGTGATTTTTTCGGGTCAAGAAGGAAAATTTTTGCAGATGAAGCTGAGGCATCCTTGCTTGGAATGGCTGATTGACTTTTTCCCTTGGGAGATCTCCGGTTGGTCGCGACATAACCGAATAGAGCTTCCATGAGATCTTGATCAACCCTGAAGTATTGTGTTGGATGATCAGTAAAATCTAATCTGGAATGACCAAAATATGGATTTTATTTTACAAAACATAGTACTTGAGGATTACCTGAAAGAGCCACGATCAACCTTGTCCCAAACCATGGAGTGATCAGCATTATTAGTATTCACCTTATCCCAATGCAGAGGCTTCAGCTTCACTTGGTCATTGCTGGTTTCTGGGATGTCTTTTCCTGAAGAGTTTCTTTGCTTAATTGCTGGAATTTCAATGGGAGTAGGTGGTGGTTTTGATGAGGCTGGAGGAGGAGGAGGTGGTGGTGCTGGACTCCTTCTGGCTGGGATTGGGGGAGGAGGAGGTGCTGGCACAGGATTATTCGCTTTAGGAACTGCTGAAACAGAAATAGAGGATGAAAGTGTTGATGGTGAAACTGGAGGGGGTGGAGTTGATGGTTGAGTTGGAGAGTCTGGTTTCTGAACACCCTTGATAACAACCCCAACTGATGAAGGAACACCAGAAGTAGTAGGAGCAGAAGCAGGAGGAGAAGAAATTGGTGAAAATCTGTATGGCTCATCCTCTTCTGGAGATACATGCAAGTGAGAAGTTGAAGATTTCCCTCTAAGGAGAGGAACTTCTTGGATGAACTTGGACTTCTTCACTTCATTTTCATCATGACCATCTTCTTTTTCTTTGTTTCTGGGACTACTCAAAACCTCCTTATGTAGATCCTTGTTAGAGTTCTTCCCTTCAAGCTTTCTCCAATAAATCACATCCAAACCATCCTCATCCACAATCAACCCCTTCACATTTCCATCAATTCTCTCAAACACATTTCCCTGAGGCACAACACGGTTATCTCCGCCAGAAGCAGTGTTACTTATCAGCTCTCTCTTTCTCTTTCTGGTCCTCAAGCACCTTTTCACCAAAAAGAAAATCAAACCACAAAAAACTATGGTGCTGGCTGCAGTCGCAGCCACAGCGGTGGCTATCTTACCACTGGAAGAACCACGGCTAGGTGCTGCGTTAGCAATTGGTGGTTGTGGTGGTTGTGTCTGTGGCGATGTCTCAGGTTGCTGCGGTGGCGAAGCTTGATTTGGATAGAAAGTTTCAATGTTCTGAGGAGGAGAAGTGGTGGTTTGGCAATGACAGGTTGGTATTGAGAAAGTGTGAAGAAGTAAAACAAAAAGAAGGGTGACCAAAGGCCAGGATTGAAGCATCATATTCAAAGGCATGGAGCGAGGAAACGAGGATTCTGATAAGAACTATGGTGTTGTGCTTTCTCTGTTGATTGATAATTGCAAGTTTTTTGTCCTTCTTTGTCTTAAGATAGTTGGTTTTGTTGGCTGACAGTTTCAAAACAGTGGAAGCGGTTAATTGAGTTGAGGTTCCTGGAAGCGGTTTAGAAGGATGATTTGGTACTTTCATATGGAAGCGTTGGTGTGTGTCATTAATGGACATGCAATGCAGCTGGGTGGAAAGGGAAAGGTTTACTTTGTCAAACATCTAGTGAAAACACACGTATGAGGTGGTGCTATCGCGATTCAATGCGTTTGTTTTTGCGAGGAACTTGTCGTACAGTCTTCACAATTTTGACTTGGTTGTGATGTGCAATTTAATAACTAACAACTCCTATTAAACTATAGATAATGAAGGTTTAAAATAAGTAGAAAGGGAACCAATTCCATTATGAAACTTTTTGGCTGAAGGAATTAGTTGCGAATTAATAGTCCCCGTGGAGCCATCTCGAGTATTTAATGTTGAGAATTGAGTACAGTGGCTCACCGAATTGGCTTTTAGTTGGGAGAAGGCAATGGCCCTGAGAAAAAAGGCATTTGCACCATTTCTTTTTGCTTTTGCTTAAAAGTTTGCCTTGGATTCTGTTTTTTCGTTGCTGGGACGGCCATCAAGATTATTATATCGGACACATCTGTTTCTTAATCAATCTAATGCACAAATGTTTGACTAATTTTCTAATTTTGCACTTCATATCGGACACATCTGTTTCATCATTTAGGTTAGAATTTTAGAAGTTTTACTATTTTATTATCATTAAGGTTACTATTTGAGAAATTTTGCATTAGAATGTGTTTAGCCTAACAAAATGAATGTTTAGTAGGAAATCAGAATTCTCAAGTGAGTGTGAGAAAAATCTAAAGTCATGAAATTAACTAAATGAAAAAAAGTGTGACGTGGAGCAGACACGTATTTTGGAACTAGTTTTGTTCTATGGAAGTGACGATAGATAGATACAAATTCAAACAAGATAAGTGTTGGTGTGGGCGTAGTAAAATGTTTTGTTTACATTACTGACAGCGTCAAATTCATACATGCCCTTAAATGTGAATGGAAAATCTGAGTGGGTATATATTATCCATGCATATCATGTCTTTGACTTTCCAAAGACAAATTAAGATAATCCCACTATACCATGTTTGGATATAAAATATATAATAGAAGGACTTTGTCAATAGGATTATGGGTTTCTCAGTTACTCATTTTAATTTTCTGCGTTACACAGTCAAAAATTAGATCTTCTTTCTTTCAGTATTTGTGTGCCTAGATTGGTTCATAATTTAAATGAAGTTCAATTATGAAATTAGATGAGAGACTCAATTGTTACAGGTTGGCTGATGATTAAAGAGTTAATATGGTGAGATATGATTTAAATAGAATTATAATTATATATAATAAAAAGGTTTTTTTCCATTTTTTTTATTTTTTCTTTCATTTTAAGTTATTCTCTAAATCAAAGAAACCATTGAACATAAGGATTTAGTCCTCATGAGCGTATATATAAGAAAAATATATATCATGGTTTCAGTTAAGCAGTAAGGTCCAGAAAAAATTGTCTTCAGAGAGACTTTAATCACAACTACATATTTTTTCCATACAGAAAAAAATGAGTATAACTTTTGCATTCTTAGACCGTTAGAGTAGAGTTTCAGCAATGGAAGATATGTGTATGGAAATTGAAAAGGACAGATATTAGATACATTAATAGGTTTAATTTTATTATTTCTTTATTTTGCGAAATTTCGTCTCATTTTTAATAATTTTTTAATTAAGTCTCTCCATTACCAAATGCATTCAACTTATGGATAATACAATTATAATATATGCTTATAATTTATGAAATTAATGATATTAATTTCAATAGAGAAAATAGTTATATTATTGTAATTTAAAAAATTTCAATATATTATCCCATTTTTAAAATTGAAGAATTTGATTGAAAAAATATTTTATTAATATATAAATCAAATTGGAAAAGATAAATAATAATGATAATAAATAATTAAATATAAATTAATATTATGGATATTAATTATTAGGATTTTTGATAAAAAAATATAAAATTGACGCTGTGTAAAATAGTGCAGAGACTTGTAGACTTGAATGTTATTTCCACACAATTCTTGAAGTTTAACCATACATTACCAGTCAACAATAAAACTATACATTTCAGTCATCTTCCCAGTCTTAAGGTTTACTTTGGCTTCTATATATTCTGTTTTTTCCTTGAACTAAAGACCTTCATCTTGGAAGTTTGTCATTTCTCCATCACTGTTATAAATCTAATATTTCTACTTAAAATTAAAATTGTGAATCACAAATTATGAGAACTAAATTATCTTCTACTAAGATCACAAATAATCTCACATGAGAGTTACATGTTAAGAATGTTAAGCTAGGTTTGGACTGAAAATTATGTTTTTCTTTTATAACGGTCAATAATAAATTAAATAAGATATGAAATATCTTAAGAATGTTCTAACCATTTAGATATTCAATTGATCATAATACAAATACTAATTACATTTATTGTAATTCTTTTTATGAATTGTTTTTTACATGGTGCATTTACAGATTTGGAAATTAGAGTGGATAAAAGTTTTTTCTCTTCTTATACTTTTGAACGGGGAAAGTTGGTTTGGTCTAACACGATCCCTTTCAGATCTTTAGTTTCTAGGAAAGTTTAATATAACAGGCTTTTACTAATAAAGACGCCTAAGAAAAGAGATTATGTTATACTTTATGAGTTCTTTTATGTAAGAATCATGACAAAGAGATGTTTGCCATTTATTATTTGAATGCTCTTAGGCCTTATATTCTAGGCTACGGATTATTTCTTTTATTAAATCTTCAAGTAGTCGTTTGATGAAGCACATTAGGCTTGCAATCATCACCTTCTCCTTATAGATGATTTTGAGAATGATGAATTATGTTAGGTTTTAACAGAACATTATCTTAGATTCTGCAATTCACACTATTAAGAAATGCATCTCTAGTAATGCTTCTAGTAAAAGAATGAATAATAATAATATAACTGCTTTTCCTATGTTAAAGTTCTTAGATATTAGCATAAAGTTCTTTAAGGTTTCTATCCCAATGCATGTTATCTGAAAATTTCCAGACATTGACTAGGTTAAAGTCAACATTACCAGAGGCTCTCTCAATTTGATTGCTTGTGTTGGCATTATTTGATTGCTTGTGTTGGCATCTTTAGAGGTAGGAGAGGAGATTACATTGGGATGTTTTTCTGTATATCTGAGAGTTCATAATTCCTTTTTTTTTTGGATCATGAGAGTCCATAAAGTATGCTTATTCTACTGGTTTTAGAAGACTTTGCATTCTTCTTTGTTTTGTCATGCTTTTTTTACTAGTGTGGTGTCTTGGCCTATCAGAGAATATGGAGAAAATATTTAAAGATTTATGACAAAGTCTCTAGAAAAAAAAATTATCATGCTAAACTAACTTGGGAATCGATAATAAGATAGATTTCTTTTATCCATTTTTACCATCTTGTATTAGTTTGAATTTTTTTGATAACAAATATCAATTCCATTTGTTTAGGTTTTTATTAAGAGTGTTATCTTTTATTAAATGAGTTTGATATGACCCCATGAATTGTAATCTTTCCTTTTCTTTTTTAATTTGAATAATTATATCTTGTCTTCTATCTTAAGTTCTTATGCTCTAACTAATTTAAGTGTTTTTATATTTTTATATAGAAATTTCTTTCATGAAAATATGAAATCTTAATTGTTATATGTTTATATAATTATTTTAAGTATGACTTATTTATCATACATTTTTTTTTATAATTATGTTTTTGAAAATTTATTTTAGTTCTGATTCAATCATTGATAAAATTTGAAAATTTGAAGAATCATAAGATAAAATAGTAGAATTTTTTTACAATTATAGTTATATTAATTTATTACTTATTTGTTTATATTAGTGACTATAATAATATATATAAATTTTGAATATATTATTTTATCTTTATTAAAATTATTGGTAAGGATATATGGTCATATAATATTCTTTACTTTGTTAATATTTGTTTTACTATTTTGATTTAGTGTTAGAAAGTTTGTTTCAAAATACCTATTCTTTTTCGGTAAAATTTGTAGGATATTTTTAGTTTATTTAAAAAGAATATTTATTAACCTTTAAAACTTTATCATTTTATAACATTTTATTTTCATGTCGTTTTAATATTCTCTTAGGTGAAACATACTCTTCTAAATTTTACTTTCAATGTTATAATTTATAATAAATTCTTAAAATATAATAATTGAACTTTATTAATTATTTAGACATTTGAAATAGGTTAAATATAAAAAATGTTATGTTTGTAGTAATGGTAAATTATTAATTTGTTAAGTTAAACTTAAGAGAGTAAAATAGAGAACGAATGTCAAGATAATATTCTTCACTCCATAGAGATAGACAATCTTTCTCTTCAGAATTAGCTTTTAGTCTCAATCAATGGCCTTTTGTTCTTAAAAAAGGGATTGTTCAGTTAGATTATTGTATATGTGAATGGAATGATGAGACATTTGGGTACATATTGATTCTATTGAAATATTTTATTCTTAGAATGAGATTAGACTGTTCTTATCATTTATTAGTTTAGCTCCTCTCACTTTTACTCTTAAGCAAAATGCTAACCCCACCCCAAATTTGGAATCGCCAATTAGTAGCATTAAAATGTAGGTTTGGTCTATGATAAAGACAGTTGACAGAGATGGAATTTGTTTCCAATTCTAACCTTCCAATGTTTTTTTTTTTTTGATTTAGAGAACTAAGAAAGCAACCTTTGTGTCCTATATAGATAAGTTTGTCTTCTCATTTTCCAATTTCGATTTGGTTGAAGAAAAATGTTACTAATTAGTTTATTTTGTCAATGTTATTGATGCCAGAGTCAATGAACGAAGCACCTTGATGTTTCTGTATCTATTTTATTAGTTTATTTTGTCAACTTTATTGGTGCCAGAGTCAGCTCAACTTAGCAAATTGATCTCTGTAGAAATTTTACAAGTTCTGAACTTCTTACGTTTTAAATGAAAGCGCTACATGAGTTACAAACATTTATTCATTTGATTTAGTGGTCTTTTTGTAAAATAAAATTCAATATGATCTTTTGAAACTCCTGTCCTCAAAATCTAGAAACATGCTCTCTAACCAGGCCTATTATATATATATATATATATATATATAAATATATTTTCTCTCAAATTCTGGATTAAATTTTTATTTTTTTAAAATTAAAATTACTTTAAAATCTCTAAGCTTTGTATAACTATTATATGTTTACCATGAAAAGTGGCTTTCATAAAATCGATACATATCCTTTTAGATAAATAGTTATTTTTAAGTTAAAATGTCTTATTTTGATGTAATTCTTTAAAGATAAATAAGTGAAGTGATAGTAAATATGTAATAAAATGAATAATAAACTTCTCAGTTTTATTTATTTATAATGTTCATTAAAGTTTTACATGTATAAACTTTAGTTTTATGTTCAATATAATTTAATCACATAATTACCTAATTATTAATAAGATTCCCTTAATGCAAGAGGTGACCGAAATGTGTTCAATTTTTATTTATACACTAGTCACATGACTTGAATGCTTGTTGGCATGTGATCTCTCGAAAAGAAAACTTTATTTTCTTGATCAAGATAAGAGATGTTCTCGATTTTATCTATACATTGGTCTTCCAAACTTGAGGAGATATAAGTAATAATGAGTCTTGATGTTGCAATGTTTCAATGACTATTTTTAGAGCAAGTTTCACGATGGCATATGAGGTGTGATTTCATGGGAAGTTGAAAGGTCTTAGCTTAATAAATGTTGAAACAACAATCTCACGGTTAAGTACAATTTGATATGATCTTTCCTATAATATACAATTGCAATATTTGGTAAGACCTTTCTTGTAATTTATAAATAATATATGGTTTAAGGTGAAATGAGATCATATTATCACTTGTTTGTCCAACGTTTGTGGTTTTCTATAGAAGTACATGATTAGATAAGTGTGTCTATCTAAAAGTTTTAGGAATTCGTTGGGTGGAAGATTGTTATTATATGAGATTGAAGGTATTGGGGTTTATGTTGATAAGTACAACTTGTATCATGATTCTTAGGTAAAAATTTCTTCCTCAAATCATGTTGATAACAATAACGAGATAGTTAGGTAAAAGGACGAAGGAAATGAGTCAACTAGTCAACAAGATGATGCAAATGAGTTGACAAGCCAAGAAAACGCAAGTAAGGTTGTAAGAGAATTGGTTGTGAAACAAGTTGAAAATGATTTGCCTATAAGGACAAGCTATTAGTGGAGCGAGCTTAGCATGAGAGATATTTTTCTACGTATAGATGATCAAGAGGCTATGTGTTATGTGATTTTGTCTATAGTGTGTGCATGTTGGAAAGTTTGGTTGAGAATGACATTGTTGTAGTTGAGATATCTTTTGTGGTGGTTGAAAGAGTTCTTCTATGTGTACATAAAGAAGAATAATTATTTTACTTCCCTAACTTGTCTCACTAGTTACAACAAATATTTTATATTGAGAAAAATAAGCTAGCTCTTAACTAATTAGGAGTTGTAATTAACTAGTAATAGAAGAAGAAAATAAATAGTTATAATAAAAAAATAAATTTCATTAGACTCTAGGACTAGACAATCCAAACCGATCTTGATGAAGTAGACAAGTCAAAATGCATAGAAAAATAAAGTTATAAAATCAAGCCTAAATAACATATATATTTTGTTTCATGATTCACGTAAAAATAAGCTTAATGTTATGATGATAAGTTCAACTCTAGGGGACCTCCAAAGGTGACTTATGATCCACCTATACAACCATTTCCATTGGATCCATTAATAAGTTATTTAAATGAAACATACAAATATGAAAATACATTAACATTTTTATTGTCCCAAATTATAGTACACATCTTGATATGAATTGTTGGAGTGTTTAGGATTTAGACCAACCCAAAGAGCAGATGAAGATGATAGTTCCTCAAGAAAAACCCCAAAATGGTGAAAAGGAAAACACCATGGAAGTCATGCTTGCGGAAAAGAGAGAAATCAATAACAAGTATGAAAACATGAAAATAAAGGAATTGAAATGTAAAAATAAAATGAGAAAGACGATGATTGAACATGTCACCTTCAAGATTAGAAATCTTCAAGGATGAGTGAAAGATGATTTTCCACTTGAGAAGGCTTCTCAAGATAATAATAAAAGAAAATAGTAGAGACACAACTCAAGAACTCTCACAATTTCTCAAAGAAATTATTATTTATTCAACTTCGTGTTTTGTACAAAAGAGATGACTCCTATTTATTGTGTTTATGGATGTCCTAAAGGTCACAAGTTTAACAAAAGATTAACAAAGTTAACTATGTTTAAGTGTAACTAATCTCTTAAAAGTGTGAAAGGTGGTTTGGAAGGTGCACGCATATACAAAGGGTGGTTTTTAGAATTTATGAAGGGCATGGGTAGTTGTTGAAAGTAATAATGGAAGTTGCATTAGTTAAAGGATGTAATAATGAGATTTGCATTTAGATAGGATGTGTAATGATGGGAGTTACATTTAGTTAAAAGGTGTAATGATGGGAGTTACATTTAGTTACAAGGTGTAATGATGGGATTTACATTTAATTAAAAGGTGTAATCATGAGAGTTACATTTAGTTAGACGGTGTAATCATGGTTCATGATGATGTAGTCATCCTTGTGTTTCAATTTGATCAGTGGAAAGCTTCAAAAGTTAAGATGTTTCTTGTATTCTCTTCTTTCATTTCTCAAATTCCTTCTATTTCCAAGAGTTTTACTTGATTTATTCTTTTAATCTCCTCTTCCTTCAAAAACTCCAAGGTTATTCCTCTCTTCATTTCTTCATCTACATCTTCATTTATCATGCTTCTTTTATTTAATCTTCATGTATTCTCTTCGCAATCTTCAACAAGTTTTTCCTCATTCTCATATGTATCATCCTTCCTAGGTTGGAGGGGATTAGTCAATGAATTTTAAAGACCTATATCACAAAGAGAAAGATTAGAAACATTTAAGCTATGACTTATTATTTACTACAACTAAGAAAACTATTTATTATTAACCTCCAGGATTAAAAAAACTAAAGTACTTGGAATGTCATGTTTGCATGTGAAATGTATGCTCATATCCCAAAATTTATTTCCTACAAAAGATCTTATCATTTTATTTTTATTTTTCTTTTTAATTGTTCTTACAATATGATGATGATAATAATGAATATAATGATAATGATGATTATGATTATGATGATGATGATTTATATGACCATGTGAATCATGATAACTATACACTATAAGAAAAACACAAAATACCAATTAAATTGTATCTGTCAGTAAAATGTCATTATTGACAAATTTTATCGACAAAAGATTTTACGGTCAATTTATCAACGAATTTCATCTGTTGATAATTATTAACGAATTTATCGACGAAAAAAATGAATGCTGGTAAATCCATCAATAAATTAACTATCAATTTATCAACAGATTTAATTAGTCGGTAAATTTGTAAGTAAATTCGCATTCAATTGACCGCAAAGTTAACGATGAATTTAATCCATCGATAACACTTAACATAATAATAATAAAAATAAAAATTATTATTATTATTATTTATAATATATATTAAATATTTATAATAACAATATTAATAATAATATTAGTAATATTAATAATAATAATATTAATAGTGTTTATAATAATAATATAAATACTAATAATAACAGTATTATTATAATAATAATAATATTAATAATAATAATTATTAGTATTGTTATTGTTGTAATTGTAATAATAAGTACAATAATAATAATTGTAACGTGACATAAAAGTTGCTCTGGTGTAATGGTTATAGTTCTGTCAAACTATTGAGGGATCTTGGGTTTAAGTCTTCCCTAATGCACTTTGTCCAAAATTTCAATAAAATCATTAATGATGGGTAATAAAAATAATAAAAATATATAAAATAGTATAATGATAATAATAATATAATAATAAGAATAATTTTTATAATATAAGTAATATTTACTAATTTACTGACGAATTTTTTGTCAAGATTCATTGAATTAGAAGGCAAAAGAGGATACAAGGTGCGTGTACATGCTTTATATTTTTGAATTTTTTATATGATGCCACAAGTAGCTCTTTATCTTTCTTACCTTTGAAAGTGTTGTGTGAAACTATTAGTGACTCTTTATCTTCTTTTCTTGTGGAAGTGTTGTGTGTCTTTTCCTTCTCCCCTTTGTCACTCATTATCATTTGTTCTCTTCTCACTTCCTTTGTTGTGAGTGGTTTTAGGGAGTAGGTGCGACCGTTATTTTGGAAAGTGAACATGTTGGTATGGCCATCATATTAACACGCCCATCTTATTGCCAAGGCCTTCCCAACAAGACATGGCTTGCCTCCATAGGTACCACATCACACAACACTTCATCTTTGTTCTTGTCAACGGAGTAGTTAAGAAGAACTTGATTAATCACTTTGATTTCTCCATCATCACTCCACCATTACAACTTGTAAGGTCTTAGATGGGGAATGGTTGGAAGATTAAGTTTTTCCACCAATCTTTTACTTGCTACATTTGTACAACTTCCTCTACCATTAATAAGTACACATACTTTATTATTGATGAGGCATCTTTTGTGAAAAATATTTTCTTTGAGTTTCAACCACACCCTTATGGCCATGGCCAAGCATTTTCCTCGCCACTAACAAGTCTCCTTTCCTTGGGAAAAGAGTATCTCACTACTTTTAGAAGAAGATGAACTAGAGGTTAGAGAAGAAGAAGAAGGAGTAGAATTGAAAGAGTGCTCGGATTCAACTTCTCCATTTGTCAACACCTTTACCTTTTGGTTTGGACAATAATAAACTTTATCTCCATAACCTAAGCATTTAAAACATTTGACGCTACTTGTCTTTTCATCAATTTTGCGTTTTGGTGGAGAAGATTGAGAAGCATGAGTGTTAGCATGAAGTTTTATTATCTTTAGATGAAGAAGGTTTAGAATCTTTAGAAGAAGAATAAGGAGGTTTAAAGTACTTATCTTGGTGGGTCTTTTCCTCTTGCTTCTTATCTTTGTGGGAGGAATTCCATGAGGAGTATCTTTGGAAGTCTTTCCTCCTTTGAATTCTTTTCTCTACTTTAGTTACTTAATGGAGAAGACTTTTCAAAGTCTCATGGTCATGTAACTCTACCACTTCTTGGATATCATGATTGAGGCCATGGATGAATCTTGTGATTTTTTCCTCTTCATCTTCATCCAAGCCAATCTTGAGAAGAAGTAACTCTATGTCTTTGGATCCTTGCCTTAATCTTTGAAACTTAAGGAGAAATTCTTTTTATAATGTGTAGGCACAAATCTCTTTTTCATAGCCGCCTTCAATTCAACCCAAGTTTTGATGGATTGTTTCTTTTCCTTTTCAACATCTTTTTGAAATTGATTCCACCAAAACAAGGCATATCCCTCAAATTCTAAAATAATAAGTCTCACAATTCGGTATCATACAAGTCATATGAAAATAAAATTTGTTAAATTTTTCTTTCCTACTCTTCACACACATTATAACCCGAATTACCAACAAATTTAGGAATTCCAACATTATGCCTAAGAAATTTATCTAGTTTTACATGATTTGTTGATGATTTTCTCCTCCCATGGCTTCCCTCATAGAAAATCTCCATGTCACTCTCATCTTGTGCAGATGATGCAAAGTGCCTCCTTTCTCTTCTTGTTCTTCTCTGTCTCCTATCCTCCTTTGCATCAATTTGTGATTGCATTTCTTTCCAACCTTTCCAACAATTAATGTATGGGCACATTTTTAGTCTCCATATTCACGCTTCCTTCCTCCTTAGGACTCCTAGACATGATGGGAATGGTTCAACAAAAACCTACAAAAAAATTTCACAAGAAAACAATCCAAAACTGGGCAAAACTTAAGTGTTAGTAGTAAAAAATTTATTGCAATTTTTGTAGAAATGGTTTGGCTCTCAAATTTGATACACTCTCAGGATGGTAATTCACTCAAGGAAATTTTATCTCACCCAAAACAGTGCATAATTAGTGAGAAAATGTCCAATACTTGTCTCTAATTCTCACCAAGAATTACCAACTCTCAAGTGAAAGATGTAACAAATCCAAATTTACCCCAACCTCAAATTTTTTCATAAATCTTTATGATGAAACCATGACATAGAAGAAAGATAAACTGAAAAAGTTAAAGAACAAAAGCCACATACAATACTACTGAACTTAATATGAAAAATTATTCAAAGAAAAACAAAGAAACACTTGAAAAAGACTCAAAGGGTGAGTTTTTTTTTTTTTTGTGTTATTTTCACACCCATTAGATTCATGTAAAATCTGAAATGAAATGCAAATAAGAATAAAAATTTCCAGAAAAGAAATTCCAAACAAGTACTGCAAATAATTTGGCAATCTGTAAGGGAGATTATACGAAAATTGATTCAAGAAAACTAGGGTCAACTACACTTGAACAACCATTTCTCAAGGAAGTTGGCTCCTAAGTTCGTAGGTCCTTACCATATTCTCAAGAGAATATGTTCTATTACATATGAACTTGTTTTGTCTCCTTTGTTAACCAACCTTCACAATAACCTTCATGTAATGCAACTAAGGAAATATGTACCTAATCTCAATCGTAATCTAGAGTCTGATTCAAGTAAAAGAAAATATGTCTTTTAAGGTGAAGCTAATTTGAATTTTAGATTCTCAAGTAAAGCAACTCTGTGATAGAAATATCAATATAGTTAAAGTGTTTTGAGATCTCATATTTGATGATTCCACCTAAAAAATAAAAGAGAAGTTACAAGTACCATATACTAATATTTTTTCTTGGTAAGCTAATTTTTTATCACTAAAAATTTTACTGTTAGAGATAATTGTAACCCCTACAAACCCCTTACCCTAACTTTCTTTTGTTATTCTTCTCTCTCTCTCTCTCTCTTCCTTTTTGTCTCAAAATTCTTCTTTTACCTTCTCTCTAATTTTTTTCCTCCATACCCTATCTCTTTTAGAAGTTGATTACATCCTGCAATAGCTAAGGAGTTAGGGATCATTTCTATCTCCTCGGATTTCAAACAATGTAAGTTCTTGTTTACCATAAAGATTCTCTATTCTCTTCATTTTCTTATGATTTTGTCATCAATCTTAGTGGGTGTGGGATCCTATAAACTTGATTAACCTCATATTGTAATTTGGTTATATTTGGATAATTTTGCTATAAGTCTCTGGATTTTTGAGTGGTTCTCTTACTTGAATTGATATTTTTCTTAGAATAAGGAATTTCAGAGAAGTTATTTATGTTTTTCTTTTATAGAATCTTAGGATAAATGATTTGGATGATAAGTTAATCTAGTAACTGAATTATGCATATTAAAGTATAAAGTTTATTAAACTGAATTTTGATTATAGTTTTGATGAGTTTATAAGTTTGAATAGTAAAGATTTAATTAAAATGAGTGAAGGAAGATGTTTGAACAAATCATGGTTTGGATTGATTATTTTGAACTATTTAGAAATTGTATTATTAGAATGTCTTTGAAAAAGACCTTTGAAACAAATTTGATTTTGTTGTTGAAGTCGAATTTAAGATATTTTTGCTCAAGCGAGATGATTCTCGTCCAAGCAAAAATATCCCTTCCACCCAACCTTCCTTTCAGCTCTGTTTTCACTCAAGTGAAAACAACACTAAAAATCAACCCTCTTTGCCAAATTTTCACTCAAGCGAGCCTATTCTCGCTCAAGCTAAGAAAAGATAATAAAAAGTTATTCTTTCTTTATTTCTTTCTCTCTTTTCTTTTCTTCTTATCTCTTCAATTGATTGGATATATGAATGTTTATTTGAAATGTAAAATGAATATTAAGTTAAAAAAATTAAATTGACTTTTGTGTTTTTATTTAAATAATTTATATTGTATGATGATGTTTATTGAGATTATGGAATTTTTATGAATTTGTGGTTACATGTCTAAGATGATATGTGAAATATTGTTTGATTAGTGTATTAAGTATTGAGACTTATGTTGTAATAGAGATCTGCTTACATCATTTAAGTTACATGGACTATGGCATGAAGTGGTAAGAAAAAGTCGAAAGGGAAATTCTTGCATACTATGACATATGTGGATCCATGACCTGGATTGTATTGAACTTATCCTAGAAACACTTGCATACTGTGTCATATGTCGGTACACGACTTGTGTTGTAATGAACTTATTCTAATCCATTCTCTTATGCTCGCTTGTAATCTTAGTCTTGTATATTGCATCAAACTTTAGTCCTTGGTAGAACATACTCAATACAATTCTTTCAAAGAAACATCAGTTGATATTTTGCTTGTTGAATATCCATGATTATATAGATTCATGTGTGGTTTGTATTATTTTTATACGTTGGTATTTGAATGAGATTGAATGGTTATAATCTTTTGATTAAAATGTCTTCATATATTTTTCTTATGATGAATTTAAATAACTAAATTATAATATTGTATTATGTACACAAATAAATATAAAAACAGATATAGGAGTAATTGTAAAAAAAAAAACACTAAAAACTTTATTTTATTTTTTTTGTCAATATTTTTATGTGTATATAAACTTGTGTGTGTTTAAGTTGTATTTTAAAATATATTATGTTTGATAGAGGAACTTTTTTAAGTTCATAAAATAGTGAAAAATTAATTTTTGGTATATTACATATTTTAAGCATTTTGAGTATTGATAAATAATAATATTTCAATTACTTGATAAAATAAAATTATCTAAAAGTTTCAGTGAACTAGATCAATGTAATAAATGGTGTCATAAAAACTAATAATAAACATAAAGTTTGTGGTATTTTTTTATATAATTAATCCTTCTATAATATGCTAAGACTTCTATTTTTAATAAAGTTATAGTTATCCTTAAATTAATAATTTTTTATTATGTAAAACATATATATATATATATATATATATATATATATATATATATATATATATATATATATATTATGTTATTGATATTAATCTAAAATGTTTTGTCCAATTAGAATTAGAGGAAGGAAGAAGAAAGAGAAAGAAAGATAAAGAAAAAATAAAAAATAAAATTATTTGGATTGAGTAATATAAGTAAAAATAAACGGAAAGTTAAATAAATTTATTTATTATTAATTTTTCTATTTTTCTATTTTATATATTTTAATTATTTATATAATAAAGAAAAACATAGATGTTAATAAAAGATTAAGAATATAATAGATTATATAAAATATAATTAATTCTATGGCTATATTTTTCTAAAAATTTATGGCGTCAATTTTTTAACTTTTCACCTTTATGATTTTTTTACTTTTTGTTTTCCTTTTGTTTCTATACTTTCTAACTTTTTTCCCTTTATTTTTCTATACTTTCTAACTTTCTTCCCTTTTTCATCTTCTAGAAAGATGTTGTTATCTTCGATCACTTTCAAATTTTTTTTATATTTACCAACTGCACAATTTGTGTGAAAATTTTACCTCGTCAATTTTTTATTTTCGTTTTCTAATATTTATTAATCTTTTATTTCTCATTTTATTTGTTTTTTCTTTATTTTTATATATTTTTAATTTTTTTTCCACTTTTTGTCCTCCAGAAATAAACAAGGTGTAATATCTTAGAAAATAGCTATGGAATAAAAACTAAACCAAAATTTAATTTTAGAGATAAATAAGATAATACCTATTTTTTTTAACAGAAGAGTTGTTTAAATAAATAAAAGATAATTATTTACTTTTTATTTTTATAGTAAACACCAACTCTCTCTCCCTTAAAAGATATTCTGTTTTATTCTAATAAAAACTACCAACTCTCTCTCAGATATTCTATCTCTCTAAGAAGATATTATATTTTATTCTAATAAAAATCACCAATTATCTCTAAGAAGATATTTTATCTCTCTAAAAAGATATTCTGTTTTATTCTAATAAAACTACCAAATCTCTCTCTCT
>Ga0209489_106757_pt1 | contig 18032 bp, 11 predicted proteins | sample SiratrowhiteBW_FD_187527 | JGI IMG/M metagenome (GOLD analysis project Ga0209489, IMG submission 187527) | Root nodule microbial communities of legume samples collected from California, USA - Siratro white BW (SPAdes) (version 2) | ecosystem: Host-associated > Plants > Roots > Nodule | place...
TATATATTAATTTATGTAAATCTAAAAGAATGCATGCTCAAGTTCTCTTAGAAACCACTAAACTCCACCTTATAAATATCAACACACACATGATGGCTAATCATTATTTGAGGATACCTCCACATGTATAGTTATTAAGAAGTTGACTTTTAAACCTAACTCAACCTTACAAAATTGGCTTGTAAGGTGAGGTTTGCACCTACTTATAAATTATTGAAAGGCGACCTCATCTGTAGTCAATGTGCGATCTCCAACACCCGCCTCATGCCGAGACTTCTCAACTCGAGCATAAAACTTATATGTAAGGGGTGGTCCGATAACAAGTGGCCTGATAGCAGGTGGCTCGATATGCCCAATATCCTTGCTAGGATAGGTTCTGATACCATAATATTAAAATAAAGAGAGGAACAAAAATGAACAACGGATATGAGAATGAAAATATTCTCTATTTTTTCTTATTTTGATCAAAAGTAGAGAACTGAATATATACAATTAATGTACCAAATTTGGATATAGCTAAATAAAGAAAGCAAAATAAAAATATTACAATCTGATAATGTCATAAAAGCAAATAAACAGAATTGATGGTAATTGATTTTGTCATAAAGATAAAATCACATGATTGATATTAGTTTCCTTCTAAAAGTCTTGTATGCATATCCTCTGAACCCCTACCCCACCTCCTGGAAGTTGGGGAGCAAATATTGATGAGACCTAGCTTGGAACAAATATTCTTGAATGACTGAGGACTTAAGGCTTTGATATAAATGTCTGCTACCTAAGGCTTTGGTATAAATGACTGCTAGTTGCTCTGTGGTGGAAATGGAAAGCAAATGGATGAGACCTTTTTTCAAATTTTCTCTAACAATGTGACAATCTATTTCTATTTCTATGCTCATAAAACACTGGGTTTGTTACAATGTATCTTGCTGAGTCATTGTCACAATATAAAAGATATGGTTGCTCAAAAGGAATTTTGAAATCTTGAAGAAAATAGACTAGCCATTGAATATCACATGTAATAGTGGTCATTGTCTTGTATTCAGCTTCACAAGAACTCTTTGATATTGTTCTTTGATTTCCAGGATATAAGGGAATTTCCAAGATACACACTAAAACCAGACACTGATTGTCTTGAGCCACTATGTGTGCCCCAATCACTATCACAAAAGGCTTTTAGATGGACATAAATGCTGGAAGATAAAAATAAGCCAAGACTTGGAGCTCCTTTAATATATCTGAGAATTCTAATTGTTGCATTATAGTGAGCAATTGTAGGCTTATCAAGAAACTGAGAAAGTTGTGGAACATAAAAGGTTATGTCAAGTCATGTATTAGTGAGATACATAAGTCTTCCAATCATCCTTCTATATGCATGAACATTTGTGAAAGGCACACTTCCAGTAGAAGACAATTTTACAAGATTATCCATAGGAGTGTTTTCAGGTTTGTACGCTAAAAGACATGCATCTTTTAATAATTCGAGTGCATATTTCCTTTGATTTATCCTTATCCCTTTCTTACTTCTTGCTACTTCAAGACCAAGAAAAAGTCTTAAATCTCCAAGATCTATGATCTTGAATGTTTTATTCAAAGCTTGTTTAATTCGATCAATCTCTTCCTTATCATTTCCTACCAAGATTATATCATCTACATACACCAATATTGTTGTAAAAGATATTTTAGAAGAATTAATAAATAGGGAATGATCATTCATAGATTGATTATATCCCGCAAAAATTTCTCTAGATTGAATATGCCACAAAACATATCCTTTTATTCATGTTTTAAAACTAATAAAAATACATTTTGATGTTGTTGGATCAAGCTTTTTTTTCTATTTGTTAAGTACTAGAATAGCATAAAAACCCAAACACCTTTAATTGATTAAAATCTACTACACTTTTGTAAAGCATCTCATGAGGAGAAAAATCATTTAAAACAGATGTGCGAAGCATGTTTATAATATGTGTAGCATGTATCACAAAATATGGCCAATTTTTGGTAAATGAGATTGCATCATGAGAGATCTTGCTACATTTAAAATATGACCATGTTTCCTTTCAACTGTGCTACTTTGTTGCAGATTATTAACACCAGACGTTTGATGTACTATTCCTTTGTTGGCAAAGAAATTAGTTATAAAAAATTTAGTCTCATTATCACTTCTTATTATTTTTATTGATATCTCAAATTGTGTTTGAACAAAAGTTACAAAATTTTCCAAAATCTTGACAACTTCAGATTTTTGTTTTAAAAGAAAAATTCATGTGCACCTCGAATAATCATTAACTATGGCCAAGAAATATTTATGGCCATGAATTGATGGTATTGAGTATGGTCTCCATAGATCAACATGAATCAAATCAAATCGTTTTTTAGATTTAGATGTACTAAGAGGAAAGGGAAGTCTTTTTTGCTTTGCAAAATGACAAACATCACAAACAAAAGATTTTTTATATTTAACAAAAGGAAATTTATTTTTTATAACATCAATAGATTTGTTAGAAACATGCCCTAACAGAAAATGCCAAAGGTTTTCAAGATCATTAGCAGTAAAATTGACAATATTGGTGATATTGGAGATTTGACAAGTTTGATTTGAAGGTTTTGATAAGAAGGGACCCTGAGTATATAAAGTCTATCTTGCATCTAAGTTGAACCAATCATTTTTGAAGTGTTCTTATCTTGAATGTGACAACCACTAGAGTCAATTGTAATTACACATGATAAATTATCAATCAGTTTTTCTACTAAAAGAAGATTAAAAGTGAAATTAGGAATATATAGGATATTATCTATGACATGATTTTGATTGACAAAATCACTTCCAGAATAATTAGCAATGACTTGATTTCCATTTGGTAATTTGACACTGATAGGATTAATTTTATGATATGAAGTGAAATAAGTCAAGGATGAACAAATGTGGTCAGTAGCACCACTATCAATAACCCAAGAACTAAAAGAAAAAAGAAATTTGTTACCGATATGTGTTGTCATGTTGGAAGGAATAACAAAGATTTGATTAGAAGCATTGTCACTAAATTTAGACTATTGTAGAAGGGCTAACAATGTTTGGTATTGCTCAAGAGTAAAACCAATTTGCTAAGAATGTACTTCCAACCTTGAACCTTCATGATTCTGCTTGTTATTATTACAATCTACTTCTTTTTATTTTTAAACTTGAACTGAGGTGGAAAACCATGTTTTCTATAGCATGTATCAATCATATGTCCTGTCTTTCCACAGTGACTGTAGACTTTAGAAGCATATCGTCTTTCATAACTACTTCTGCTAGTATCAATCATTTCTTTGGACTGATCACCAAAAAATTGTTTCTTTTGTTGTGTACCAAGAGAACAAATCATACTCAAGGATGACAAGGGGTCTTGTGAGATATCAACCTTACAAAATTGGCTTGTAAAATGAGATTTGCACCCACTTATAAACTATTGAAAGGCGGCCTCATCTCTAGTCGATGTACGATCTCCAACAATAGTGGTGGAGATGGAGAACATGAAGGTGCAATCTGAAATTATTTTTCTGCATTCGATTCTACTATCGTCCACCATTTCATAGTGTTGATTCCGCCTCTTTCAAAATTAACAATATAATCTTAAATCTAATTATTTAACAAAAATATCTAATACAATTAAATAATTTTAAAAAATATTAAATTTGATGTTACTAAATAAAATATTAAATTTGAGTTTCATAAATTAAAAAAAATAAAATTTAAAAACTTATTTAAAGTAGTAAACTATGTACAACCAATAAAAATAATTTTTTAATTATTAATTAATATATAATAAATTTATTAATTATTATAGTAATTTATAATAAAAGAATAGTGGCAAACTTTGCGTATTTTTCCATCTTATATTTTATATTTCATTTCATTTTAATGATTGTAATTTTTTTTCTTTGTCTTCTATGTTACGTATGAGTAAGATTGAAAATATGGGCCAATGTGCATCACTCAATCTATATGGATAATAGTTTGAAAACTTAAAATTATATTTTTATAATAAAATTTATTATTAATATCCATAATTGTAATGTATATATATTATTTCTATAATTTTATTAGATAAGGAAGTCGCCTTGTTAGATTTAATACGCTTTTTTTTAGTTTAAAGTGTGACTTATTCAAATTAAAAGGACTTTTTAAAAAGTTTAAACCTTGGCTTGTAAATAAAGAAACCAGGTTAAGGCTTCGGAAAACCAAACCATAAGTCCTGACAGATGATGATGTGTTTTCACTCCTAATGGAAAACAAATGTCAAATGTCGTGCAACAAAATAGAAACACACTCTCATGTGAAAAAAGAAGACTAAACTAAAGCAAGAGATAAAATGAATAATAAATAAGAATTTATTAACTACTCCAATTTTATTTATACATTGAGTTGATAATGTTACACATTAAGCAGGAGTGAAAGCTAATCTATCGACAGTATAGACAGGTACATACACCTTCGTCTTGGTCACAATATCCAATTGCGTCCGTTGATCTATAATGCAATTTGCAGTCAACGTCACAATCATCATCATTTTTGCCATCATTTTTTTCACAAAGATCACTAAGTAACATATATTGCTCGCAATATAATTTTCCAGATACTCTTGTCCTTTGTACTTGATTTCCTATATATAATTAATCTTCTAAAATTCATTTATATTGCACACAAAATACTAGAATGGACTGAAATTGAAGAATTTGTGACCAATAGTGCTTACCAGTAGCAGAAGCAGTGAAGAGAACGAGCACGAGAAGAGAAAAACTAAAAGGGTTTTTCATTTTTCTAGATTTGATTTAGGAAACCGTGTCTAGTTTTTTTGTACAGTGATAGATGGGTCCTCATGCATTTATATAATAAAAGCTGGACTTTTTCTCTGTTCAAAATTGTTTTTGTGATAATTTCTCTAAAAGGAAAGAATAGATATGAACATTTAAATGCTAATTAAAAAGTAGCAAATAAAAATATGATGTTACAATCCTATAAATTAATAGTATTTGATGTGTTTAATTCTAAAATATTACATTTGAATCACTTTTCTCTCTTACACACAATTTTTATCTTATTAAGTGATTCTTTAGACTAAAATATAGATAAAATCAAATAGTATTTATGTTATGAAAGTTAGGAAATATTATTTAATTCTATTATGTATATGTTATTAAAATTCTAAAGTAATCTTCATTAATTTGATACCGAGAATCAAAAAGGTTCTTTGAAAATTTAATCTCAAGGTAATAAAAGAATTATTTTTTTTTAGAACTGTGTATAGTTAAGTTCGGGAGAAATAACATAAAAGGTTAACTATTTGGGGGATATTATTACTTCTCTTATTACTACAAATTATATTTCCTAAACATTATTGTTTTAGAGACTTTCTACGTCATTTTTAAGAAGATTTTTATCTAAAAAGGATAATATGAAAATATAATTAAACCATCTAATTAGATTAACGTTTAACATATCTTATTTTTAAGATTTTTAATAGTGTAAACAATTGTCACCTTTCATCTTAATTAGGACAAATAATGTAATATAGAGTATATATCACGGATACATACTAATGTAAGCAACTAAATTGTGTATTTGGATATTATGTTTTCATATAGACTTACATTTAGGATGCTATATTTGATAAGTGTCATAACTTGTGAAGCAACAAGTTGTGAAGTAGCATGATTTGTTATTGCAGAGTTGTATTTATCATGAATAAGTTAATATATTGCTTCTATTTGTCTATTGTCAAAATATATCTATCATCATTTTGGTGCCAAGCGTTAGTATTTAAAAAGAAAAGGCGAGTTTTAAAAAATTAAATAGAGTTAAAATATTTTGTTGATGATCCTTACAAATTATTTAGTTACATGCTTAAAGGGAGGTGTTTAAAGATTTTTATAGAAGTGTTTAGAAAATTAATTTCTTTTAAAGCCGACTATGAGAAGCACTTTGTGAGTAATAGAAAGAGACTGTAAATGCTTTGGTTAATATACTGTTTTACCTTTAACCTTAGTTACGTTTAGTTCTCTAATAAAAATTGCAAAAGGCTTCACTAAACAATGTGTAAAGAACATTAAAACTTAAAAATGGAGGGTTGAATTGTGTTTTAAATTTTTTGAGTTTTCCACCACTATTGTTTGAAATGTACAGTCAAATGATAGGTTTATATATGTTAGACAAATTGACAAAGATTTTTAAAACTGAATTTGAAAATTTTGGCTTCGTAACTTAGTGAAAGAAGAGATAACATTCCATTTAAGAATATAAGGAGGGAAGAAATTATTCAAGATGACTTTATACTAGTTCGTTTGATAGTTCATACTATGTCAAATTTTTAATCAATCAATTGATTACGCTAAGCAAACTAGTGTTGCAAGACACAAACAAGTAATCTTTTGACTTGTAGTCACTCCTTGTTAACCCGTTCGAATATTTTTTTTTTTTAAATATAGCATTCTTAGCTAACCCTTCAAGTATTCTTTAACACTTAGTTACTTCTACTAAACACTCAATATTGTTTATGAACAAGACACTACTGGATAAGATAGAGATGTTTAAAAGTGTGATCAAAGTATTATAGAGTTGCTCACTAGAGAGGTGTTATGTCTTTAGATGTTTCAGCTTGTAGCCACTCCTCTTCTAAAGCTTTGAGGGCCCTAACTTCCTTTTGTTAGACAGGGGTAACCTTTACCTTTGCTTTGAGACCTCAATCTAATGAGGATGATGTTTCCATTTGGCTTGTATCTTGGAGATGCACCTCCTGAACTATCAAGATTCCAAGCAACTCATTCTTTATGAGTTTCTTTAGGTCACATTTCTTTATTATGGTCGTTGTCCTGGTCTCCCAAATCATATGTATGTTGTCCAACAACTTTAGATTTATTTTAGCCTTGGACAAGCTCTATTGAGAGCTTGTAGCCTATTCAAAAGAACCTACATTCTTCCAAACATGTCATCCACGCTAACACCATCCTTCATGGTGAAAGACTCATACTGATGGGTAATGAGAGCCTCAAAATGCTCTCATGATGGTAAGGAAAGTCTATTCATAGATTTAAGAACAAATACATACAAAGAAGAATGCAAAGCTTCCAAGAAGGTGAGTCTTGGATGATGTTTAGGTCTTTATAGGTGGCTAATGGCTAAGTTGTGTTGCGAAATGATGGTGGAGGGTTCTTGTCTAGGTTGGCTGAAAATTAAAGATGATTTTAAGGGAGAAAATTAAAGTTAGATCTTGATAGCTTTAGGATGTAGAAAGTTTAGAAAGGTCGAAGCTTAACAAGATTAAAAAGTATAGTGCAAATGGAAAATAAAAATAGAAGAAGGGTAAAGAATGGTGGTGAGTTCCTTACCAAATGTACACATCCACTAAGGGACAACTATACTACTCTCACAATAGAACTTCACTCACAAGCTTTCAAGCCAAAATGTATGTATTTCTCAAAGGTGTTTACATGAAGGAGTGGTGCTATTTTATAGCACAAGGAGTCATACCACTTAAGCCCTAAAGAAGAACATGGGACTTCTCCTAACACATGGTCTCCTTAGGGCTTCCTTATTCTACCCTAGATTAGACTTATTTTACAAAATAAACATGAAAAACTGTGAAGAAAGTTGTCAAACAAAGTTCTCTAACCTTGCTTTTTTTCATATTCTTCTGTCATGTGCGAAGCATTTCTCTATGTTTATTAAAAAAATTTTGTATTCTTTAATTTGTCTTCTTGAATGTCTTCTCCAATTTCTTTTTTGGTTGAGGAGTTCATTTTCTGGTTCTCATAAATGGGTGAGGGTGGTAGCTTTGTGAAGTTGCATGTTGTTAGTAAATTTCACAATGATGGCAAATACACCAGTCACAATGTGACAAGTAATAAATTATCGTTTTTTTCCAAAGCGATTTATGTTATATAAAACAATAATTATAATTATAATAAATTTAGATTCAAGAACAATTTCATAATTTGGATTTTGTAAAAATTAAAAAAAAAATTAAAAAAATATTTTATAGTTTTATCAACAATTGAATGTAGAAAAAGGATTATTAATAACATGATGAGCTAGCCATTTTAGATCTCACCAATCTTCACTCTCATGTATAAAAATGTTTACTTTCTTTCCTATCAATAATCAATGTCAACCCACAATAATACTCAATCCCAATTCCTTAACAGATGAGCCTAAGATTATCTATTAACTGTTAATTCCTTGATCAATTATATAAATGAATCTTGCATTCACACAACAAATTAATCATGCTTTATTTCTACACATGAGTTTTCTTTTAGTAAATTAATTTAGATCTAGATTGCAAGTAATATTTCCTAATACCCCAAGAATAAATAATCAAGTTATGAATCAATACAACAAACACTATGTATAGAATTAAAATACTGATATATTGAAGGGGAAAACATAATTATTAAATAAAAAACTATTACATGAGAGTTTAGAAAGGTTTAATCAAACCCCAAAAATAACAAATTTAGCTTCTCATAGACATGAGAATATTAAACCTTACAAAAGAAAAGTGGAATACGAATAATCCACAAAATCATAAGAATTCCTTCCAAGAGTGATTTTCAATCTCCAGTAACCAAAGATGCTTAACCCAAGTGCAAGCACTATTGAATAAAATTTCAAATTTGATATCCATGCCCAACTCAGGTTACCTGAGTCGGGCGCCACTAGATTTTATTGTCGATCCAAGCTCTGAAGCCCAAACTATAGTGGATTCATTTCTTAGACCTTAGTCTCGGGTTTTCTTGCATTGGGCTCAGGTTTGTTGAGTCGAACTTGGCCTATTTTGCCAAAATTTACTCCTTTCTCTCACTCCTTTAAGGCTTCAATCCTTCTTCTTCTAATTCAATGCTTTTCTACTCAAATCCAATCAAAATACCATGCATTACTAATCAAATCCTTTTTCTGACTCTCATAATCAATTATTAAGAAAAACCAAATAAAATTGAGAATTAAGCACTAAGTGTGGAGAGAGTTGATTTTTTGTCATAAAAATAGGTCAACAATATTGTGTAAATCAAATCTATCACATGTCTTTATTACCCTCATAGTTAATGACTAGGGACTCCCAAACCTCTTTTTGCAATCTTCAACCTCCAAACCTTTTCATATTCAAATTTTGATAAGGCACAAATAAAAGTGTACCTTGTTTTGTTGTTCAACTGCATCTGGTTGAACTTTTCTTCCTCCCAATCCTTCTTGGATAATGATTTGTCACAACTAATAATGTTTGGAGAGGATGACTCCTTCTATGATGAGTTGAATTTCCATGCTTGGCATGTTTGATCTTTTCCTTTCACTACGATGAGGTGTTCAACCCTTTAGAAGTTTAACTTTGATACCAACTATTAAAAATAGGAAAAACAATAAAAGTTAGAGTTGAATTGTATTTTTAAAACTTTTGGCAGTTTTTCACAAAATATTTTCTAAATGAAAACAAACAAACAATATGTTTCGTTAGTCAGATAAACTGACAAAGATTACCAAAAATTTAGTTTGAAAATCTTCTCATTCATTGAGTTAGTGCAACAAATATAATAGACAATATACCAAGATAAAAGAAGGGAAGAAATTACTCAAAATGTTTTTATACCGGTTCATCTAATAGCACAAACTACTTCTAATTCTCAAACAAATATGTGAGTTCGACTAGCAAACTAACACTGCAAGATATAAAAGCATTCTTTCGTCTTGTAGCCGCTCCTGGCTAACCCATACGAGAATTTTTTAATAACAAGTCATTCTTGGCTAACATGAGTATTACTTAAACAACAAGTCACTTCTAGCTTAACATGAATATTCTTTAAACAACAAGTCACTCTAAGCTTAAGACATTAAAATTGTCTAAGCTACAACCACAAAGATCATAAGGGTTACTTACTAAATATGGGTTGAATCTTTCAACATTTTAAAGGATGACCACTGACTAATAATTTGCTAAATAAACATAGTAGTGATCTCACAATGTTATTTGGGGCTCAGAGTGATTTTGACAGCAACTAGGCATTAATGAAATTTGAACTCTTTTGATTCCCTTCTCGAAAGATGGCTTTATATAGGCATGAAAGAAAAAAGTCATTGCAATTTTTTTCAGGGCGCCAACTTAATTTCAAACTCACTTGAAGTTTGACGTAGAAGTATACAATCCATTTTGATAGTTGCTTGGACTTGTAGACAATCACTATATAGAGTATACAATCCATTCTAGTGTTGACAAAGTGAGCACCAAGGAGTTGGTGAAGCAAAATAGCTTTAGCTCGAGTTCCAAGAGATCATTCTTGTATCAAAAGCTTTAAAGTAATTCCTCTTAGTCAGACGTAAGGAACAAACATTTCTTACAACATAGAATAAACATATACATATTCATTAAGTACCATGTTATCTTAAAACTTACTAGACATAAAAGTATGACTACACATCCCTATATTGTCTAATAGAGAAAGACTAGTGTCTTTGATTATCTGTTGTTTGAACAAATTTTGGGTCTCCTACACTTGGTAAACGTCATATTCTTTGCCAAATCTCTTCACCACTCATCTATTCTGAACCATTTGATGTCATAACCCTTTCTTTTGTAAATTCAACCTTGTTCCTTTGGTATAGATGATTTTGACGTAAGAGTTGTCAATGATAATCACACCATGATTGCTTTCAACTATATGTCAGGGCAAACTCCTTAGTATGCTCCAACCACTTCAAACCCAATATGTTGGAAAGTCGTTAATTGTCCATATCAAAGCTACCCTCATCATAAAAAATTTTCTTTTTCGAAACATTATAGGTTATATTGCATTTTGCCACCACATTTTTCAATTCATCTATGAGAGGATATAAATAAACATGAATTTTTTTCTTTGGGTTTTATGGGTCACGAATTATAATGGTTAAGAACATAATTTTTTTTCTCATGCACATCTATGGTGGCAAATTATATGAACTAAGAATTGTTAAAATGTGCAGATCTAGAAACAGGGGTTGAATAGAGCCCATGATGGAAAGCTAACCTCGTACAGGATCATTTCTAATAATTTTCATTTAATGATTAAAAAAAATAGAAAATACGAAAGGGATCAAAGATCAAAGATAAAGAAACTCCAATCTATTTTATCGATTAGATCCATATACTATTGTTGTGCATTTATGTGTGTGTCTCTATTTGAAAGATTGGAGTGGTAGATTGTGGAATTGGGGTTTGTGTCAGCTTTTTCTACTTTTGAGTGCATTAATATCTAGTAAAAATAAAAAAATTAGAATTGCTTGTACTATTATTCAATCATTTCTCTCTTATCAATGCTTCATTACAAGTTACATGTCCCTTTATCAAATTATCATGTTATTTTTACTATTAAAATTTGTTAATTTAAAAGTTTAAAACCTAACAAAATAATAGTCTTTCAGTTTATTAACATAACAAATTAACAAGTTTTTCATATGGCCATACAGGTATATTTTATAAAGTTTCTACAGTTCAAGGATTTTACCCTAATCTTCGATTATAAGATTGATGAATTGTTCTCCAAATTATTTTATTATTCATTTATTTCTTAATTAATCTCAAAATAGTTTTTGTAGATTTAACAAAGAACATTAAAAATTTAGAATTTATAAATTAAATTTATACACGCTTACCAAATGAAGAGTTTGAGACTTCAAGAAAATATATTACGATCAAGTTCATTTTCTTGACAATCAACTTTTGTTTTTTTTTTAACATAGTGTCACTTTATATTTAGTGTTATACATATTATAATTTTTAATTTTATATAAAAATATACAAATATGTCAACTAGAAAAGGTGAATGAAAATATGAACATGGTTATTCAAAATGTGAAAAAAAAAAAGAGTTGAGGTTTTAATTGGATCACAAAAAGGAGCTATGGATAAATTTATAAAAAGAAATGAATTAGAAAATATAGGTGAGTGCTCTTTTGATGAAAAAGATAACAATATAAATATAGATTAAAACAACAATAAAGAAGTAGTCAACAAAGATAATAATTTGATTCTCAAACTCATGACAACGATGAGGAAATTACAAGATTAAATGATTCTACTATTATAATTATATGCGATCCAAGCCAATGGGAGAATATTGATACTAAATTGAGAGACTTATTAGTAGAAAAAAACCGTAAAAAAATAGAGTAATTGATATTAAAGTAATTGATATAGAGTAAATTAGCTAATGAAAATGGAGAAATCTTAGTGTAAAGTTAAAGAGTCATGAAATAACTTAACAACATATTATTAACATGAAAAAATAAATTGATTTAGAAATGAGATTAGAAAATGATAAACTAATTTACATTTTTAATTATATAAAAGTAATAAATTCTTTTCTAAATGTATAATGTAACATTTAAAATAATGTTAACAAATATTATTTGAACTAAAAGAAGTTTTTTCAAAACTTTTAAATTAATAAAATCTTATTTAATTTCAACATTGGCTCAATAAAAATTAAATGGAATAAATCTATTAAATAAAATTAATTATAATAATTTAGTAAGTAATTTTGTAACATAAAGTTAAAAAATAAATTTTAAATAAAAATATCATAATTTTAATAAATTATTTTATTAATTTAGAAAAACCTCACTTTTAATTTGCTTTAGGCTCTCTAAGCCTCAGCCTCTCTTTTTACATATATTTAAGGTGGTAGTAAATTATAAAACTTTGATTTTATGATGTGTTTAAATTAACTTATAAGTTAGTTAAAAATTTATTATGAACTTGTTTCACCTTATAGAGAATTAAAAAGTTGTTATCTTATTAACTATTTTATTAAATTAAAGGTATTTGTTAAAATTAATTAATGCATATAAATAAGATTAAAAGACATATTTAGTTCTTTGAGGTAAGATGAGATTTCAAATAAAGTATTAAAAATAAAATTAGAAATACAAAAGGGCTAATAGCTTCTAAGTTTATCATTAACAGGGTTACTTGTAGTTTATAAAACTTAAACAATATAATTTAACAAATTTTATTATTTGATGAAATGGTGTGGCATTGATTATATAAACATCTTTGTTTTCTACAAGTGATGTTGCTTAAGGAAAAAAAAAAATGTTTTGAATGAGATAAATGAATGAATATCATATTTTGAAGCATTAACGAATTAATGGTAAAATTAAAAATTTAGTTAAATACTCGAGTGAATTTTTGTGTAAATTGCCCAAACGAATGCGACATTGTAAGATACGAAATTAAATAAACAATTTATTTAAACAATCACGCAATAGAAATACTATAAGCGGACACACTTTTCATAAGCTACTTCAAGTAGTTTATCAAAATTCATTTAAAATTTAATTACTTAGTTAAATTATTTACGTATGATTTATATTTGTGATAGTGATCTTAATTATTATGATTAAATATAGTAACTTTTATAGATTAAAAGTATCAGTAATTTATAAGAAAGAAAAAGGAAAATATAATGATATTACATTATATCTTATTTGACAATTATTTTTAGATAATAGATTATACTGAGATGAATAAATAAATACTTTTAGATGCATTTTCATACTTTTTAGACGAATAAAATTTTTAATTCTTATATAAAAACCAAGTAGAATACAGAAAGATAGATTTCAATATTTGTTTACAATCACACTATTACTTTTAAAATATGATTTTGTTATGATTTAATTTTTATTTTACATTTATTGGACAGCAGATTTTGTGTTTGGGTGTATATAAACTTTTGGGCTTTCAGTTGAGGGCTTTTACTTCCTGCACCGTATTATTACAAACTACAAACTATTACTAGTTGAAACCATCGTTGTCGTTGTTGCACTGTTGCCTCTGCAGAAAAAAGAACCAGAGAGGAAGAACATTGTAGAAGAAGAAGAGAGAAAACGCATTGTGAAAAGATAAAAGAATCTGTTCTGGAAGTTCTTTCTAAAATATGTGGTCTAAAAATCTTATTTTGAAAAACTTATTATAAAAGATACATTCTAAAAAGTATTATATAGTGAAAATCTTATTCTGAAAATTATATATCAAAATTTTATTTGAATGTTTCGGAAATTATGTTACGAAAATCTCATCCTAAAAATCTATTTATGAAAATTCCAAAATTCATATTCTAGACTTTTGGAAATCATGTTTTGAAAATTTTCGACAATTAATAATCCAAAAGTCAACTCAATAAAATATCATATTTTTAAAATTATTGGTATTCTTGTAAAATACCGATTAGGTCCAACAACAACTTGGTCTTCTGCGATCACTCTCCGTTCACTGTCTACTATTGGTCTGATCGTTCCAAAATCCACCGTCTCGGGAGGAGGTCCTGTATCGCTCTCTCTGTTCACTGTCTACTATTGCTCTGTGTTGGGAACAACGGGGAATTTACCACATACACATATCTTCACATTGGTAAGATATTGTCCACTTTGGGCTTAAGCCCTCATGGTTTTGTTCTTGGGCACCTCCCAAAAGGCCTCTTACCAATGAAGACTACCCATGTGTATATAAACCCATGTCCAACCTCTTGTTTGAGTGATGTGGGACTTTGTTTGCACCCCAACACTCTGATCGTTCCAAAATTCATCGTTCCAGAAGGGAGGTCCTGTAGGCATTCTGACGCTCAAGTCTGTTTAGAGTTAGAGTGTGTAGGTAATTTAGGTCAGAGTTTAGAAATACCTTATTATTGAACTTATAGGTGTTGTAATGGGCCTAGAATGCTTAGGTCCATTGGGCCTAGGCTAGAGCAAGGCCCAGTCTGTTAAGATTTTCTATAATTATGTTATTATTCATGTACTTACACTACAAGAAAAAAGCTATTTAGAGACCAATATTTAGTTACCAAATAAAATAGTTGTTAATTGTGATCAAAATAGTCACCAAATTAAATTTTGGTTGCTAAATAACTACAAAATAGAAGTAATTATTGAATTTAGTAATCAATTAAGTCAAATAATTGGTATCTAACATTAGATGCCAAAGTTTTAGTGACATGTGTCATTAGATTCTAAATTGATATCTAATTAAGTTAGAGACTACTGTAGAATCTAATGGTATAGGTCATTAAAACCTTTGTAGTTAATGTTAGATACCAATTATTTGACTTAATTAGTTATTAGATTCAATCATTACTTCTATTTTGTAGTTATTTAGCAATCAAAATCTAATTTGGTGACTATTTTGGTCACAATTAGTAACCATTGCATTTGGTAGCTTAAAATTAGTCTATAAACAACCTTTTTCTTGTAGTGTTACCTTCTGCGTATGTTGCTAATGGCATTGCCACGTGTCAGGTGGTTGGTTTGTGTACTATAGGGTTGACCAAGGCACAACAAAATTATAATAACAGCGGGATATCTCATAACTAATTCTGTTATAGAATCATAACAGAATAACAAAATACAACAGAATGGGTCCAAACTCATTAAGCCCACTACTACGCCTATAAATACAGGCTCAGTCACCTTAAGCAAGGTACTTCTAAACTCTGACCTAAATTACCTGCAGTCTCCACCCAATTCTAACTTGAGCATCGGAGTGCCTACAAGACCCCTTCCGGGACGGTGGAATTTGGAGCATTTGGAACATCAAGAAAGGAACAACGTCAAAATCGATCAAGGAGCAACTCTAAAAGACATTGTTGTTGCTAGAGCCAACCGGTCTCTTGCGAGAACAATTTGCTTAGCTCGTCCATGTGAAACAACACAAGTCATGACATTCCGGGATACCAACTGATATGGTTACTAGCCGGGATTCTCATCTCAGTCGGTTAGGGAGAAACTCCAAAAAAATGTAAACTATAAAATATAATTGGTTCATGTCTATGGTTAACCGTATAGTACAATAGAAATACGCTAAGAAATTATGGAGGTGCAGAGAAAAAAAGCCTCAATCGAAAAGTCATTCAAATACGAAAGAATTTTGGGCTATTCATGGCAAAAAGACGACCCTGAAACGGCTATTGCCTCTTGCACTATATAAAATTGTAACCTGGACTATCCCCAGTTTTAAAATACCAGAAATATCCTTAGTACTTTTAAAGTGATTTTAGAGTTGAGAGTTTATTAGTTGATTTCGCCACTTTCCAACATACTGTGTGTATAATGCCATAGTCTCTACTCATAGATTCAAAGTGCAGCATTTCCTTATCAATATCTCCTACCATACTACATGCAGATAGAACTCCAATGAACCCATCAGGTTGAAGTTCCAAGCTTTTAAATTGAGTAAATAGATCAATTGAATCTTTGCAAAACCCATTTTTTCCAAGTTGTGTTATCATAGTATCCCAGGTAGTCAAAATGTGTTTTTGGCACATTTTTAGTATTTAAAAAAAAAGAATAGTGTATGTTACAATTTAGATAGTTACTTCCTCTATAATACAAATTGTTTCTTATACTTAACAAATTCTTAATATATCAATAATATTCTTATTATTTTTATTTTAAAATTTATATATTAAACAATTTTTCTTCTTTTCAAATGTACAAAAACATCTTTGTATATGTTACCTTTTAAAACATATGATATATTTTAATTTTTTATTAACAATAATAAAAATGATGATGAATTAAGATATTTACAACTTAATATGATTAATCATAAAAATTCAGTTAAATACATTATTTTTAAATATTTAGTTTTATGATAACAAATTCAATATTTGTTTATATATGTTTTTTAATATTTATAATTTATTAAGTTTGTTTTTTATTATTTATTAAAAAAATTTGTTAATATTCATAAAAAAAAAGAAAAAAAAATAATAATTTTTTAATTGATTGTACTTATCTAAGAGATTCAGTAGCAAGTAGGAGAGAAAAAAATATTATTTAATAAATAATTTTTAAAATAAAAATAATAAATTTAAAAATGTATTAAATACAGGAGACAATTTATGTCGTGGAGGACCTCAATTTGTATAGTGAAGGTAAGTGTCTCTGAAACACTTGTGGCTGTTTTAATAAGAAAACTATGTGGCTTGTTTCTGCACCTCCGTTGTTTCCTGTGTCACCCTGCTGAGGAAGTGAAATTACCATTTTAACCTTCTAAAAAAAAGAAAAAATGAAACATTTAACATCCTTTTCATTCAAAATTATTATAAATTACTTAAATATAAAAAATATATTATGGGATGCAGAATTCAGAATATAAAAGTTTAGAATATAATTTTATATATTAAATTATATAATTCAGAATAAAAAATCCATAATATAATTTTTAATTTTTATATTTTGAATTATAAAATGTGAAATACAAATAATCATAAATTTTAGAATATTTTTAACGTTTCTGGAAGTATGGGATTGCAATAGAAAACCATACAGGTGTAGGAAGAAACAGCCTAGTTTATAGTTATCCTTAATGATGAGATGATACTGATTGTATAGAGTAAATTTGAATATGGTTTCTATTATTTCTATTCAAAAAATAGTGGAAACACTTTGTAATAACAAAAGATAAAAAAAAAAAAAGTCATTTTTAAAAATTTTATTGTTATAATAATTATAACAATAAAAAGTTATTAAATTTATAAAATAGGCGTATATAATCATAAAAGTATTTTTAATTAATTAATAAGTTTTCTATCATGATTAGTATGATTCATCATGAGTATTTTTTTTCATAGGTTATAAAACTAATAAACTTAATTATGTTTATATGAATTTTTTTATAGGTTATAAGATCAATAAAATTAATTATGTGTAAAAAGATAAAAATATGTAAAATGAAGTTTAAATAAAATAATAGGTACAAAATATAAAGGATAAAATTGCAAGAAAATTGTCTATACTAAAAGAGTTGATATAATCCTTTTCAAAAAATTTAGTAAAATAATTACTTATTGATAAATTTTACTAAAATAATGTTATTGTTTAAAAATATATTATTTTTATTTATTATAAGATAATTATTGATGTAATTATTTAAAAATAAATACATAATTAATATTTTATTAACGACTGAGAGTAAAATTATATATATATATATATATATATATATATATATATATATATATAT
>Ga0209489_106760_pt1 | contig 18018 bp, 9 predicted proteins | sample SiratrowhiteBW_FD_187527 | JGI IMG/M metagenome (GOLD analysis project Ga0209489, IMG submission 187527) | Root nodule microbial communities of legume samples collected from California, USA - Siratro white BW (SPAdes) (version 2) | ecosystem: Host-associated > Plants > Roots > Nodule | place: USA...
AAAACATATTATAATTTTATATATATATATATATATATATATATATATATATATATATCATATTTTACTATAATAGAGTTAGGTTTTTCATAAGTAAATTTTTCAGAAAAATCTTCTGAGATTTTTACTGATAATTCTTATATGAAAGAAAAACATGAAAGGATGAAGTCTTTCTAAGTTTTAAATATCATTTTTAATAAACTTAAAAAGCAATTCAAATAATGAGATTCTATGACTTAACTAATAACCACAAATAATGAGGGTCTATGACTTGACCTATAATCACAAGACTCAATCTCATTTTATGAAACATATGGATCCATATACCACTTTAGATGATCTATCACGAACATCAAAAGTTATTTGGATAGTGATTATATAGTTGAGTATTTCCGATCAAAAACATTAGTACAATCATAATTATTTTTCTTGAGAATTCTGGTCATTTGCCAATAAAAGAGATATATGTTGACTACCTAACAAGAGTAGGTATAAAAAATAGTACCCAAGTTTGGCTTGTGAAATAGGATGCTATTCTGAACTAACCAGATATTCACTTATTTGGAAATACTTCCTTAGATCCCACCTTGTCCCTACATTTCACTTCATCTTGTAGTATAATCAATAGTGACTTCCTGAATACAAACACTCATACATTAAACTTGATCCCAATTATTTGAAACCTATAACTCTTTCACAACAAACATACCCTTGACATTTTAAAAAATCACATAACATAATGATCATATTTTAAAAAATTTAGTATTACATGTGTCAACACCCAATTTCATCCAGATAAATAATTTTTTTAAATAATAAAAATAAAAAAATAAAAAAATAAAGAAAAATATTCTTCGAAAGAATTTAGGGTTGATATATATTCTTTTAATTCAAAATAAAAAAAAAGAGAAAAATATAGGATTTAGATTTTTATCATTCTTAGAAATATTTTTTTTAAAAATAAAGAGATTTATTCTCATTGTATTTAAATAAAAAAGAAACAACAAAGAAGGAATTTTGTTCCATTTAAGATAAGACAGCAGAAAATAAAAAAATTGAATGAAACTAAATCCATTGAGGAGTTTAGTTAGAAAAATAAAATGATTTGGGTGAGGCCCAATTTAATAGAGGTTCAATTAGAAAAATAAAAATAAAACAGTTGTGACCTTGTATGATGGAATAAATTAGTTGGATTGAAGCCCAGCCCATTAAGGATATGTCAGAAAGGAAAATATCTCTCCATTTAGTGTATGTAGCCTAGTGCACTTTCTTCACTAAATATTTTGATTGTCATTTCATTTCGGTTGCCTATTTTTAATGCACAAAAATTAATTAAAATTGATAAGAATTAATTAGAGAGTTGAATAGGTGAGCTGATGGAATCTGGTAATAATTGGTGATTATTCTGCTTAATTTACAAATAATTCTGTTTGGTTTTTTAGTTTGTAGTAATAATTGGTGATTATTCTGCTTAAAGTGCAAATAATTCTGAATAATTATGATTGATTTTTCAGTCACCTTTTAATTAAGTTCATTAACTGGAAATCATGAACAAAACTTTTTGAAAATAAATAAAAAAGAAATACCATTCAAAGAAATAGAGAAATCACGTAATAAAAGCCAACCCAAACATCATCGGTTCACCTTGACTCCAACTCAGGGAATTTCACAATACATTCCAATTGGATTGTATTCATCCATTTACAGAGTCAATCCAACCATTAAATCCAACAATCAAATTTAAACAGCAAATGAACAAGTAATTGCATAAACAAATACAAAACACAAACCTAAGGATTAACAGAAAAGAAGAACCTTCAGGAATCGGATTGAACAAAGTTTTTAGCCACTCATCATCATGGTTGGCATGAACATGAATACGAAGCGAATGAACACGAAAATAAAAGTGCAGAAACAAAGATGCCAAAAATGACAACTGTGTAGTGTGTCTGCCGTACACAACTCACTATAATATTCAGAGTTTTTCTTGACCTTAAGGTGGCCGAGGCCCACCTCTACGTTGCCTTAATAAACCAAAAACGCACAGTTTTGATTCCAACTCATTTGGGGTGAAATGACTAAGTTGTCTTCAATTGAATATTTTCGTTCAAAATGTTGTCCAGATTCCATATGCCAACTTTAAGGCTGATTTTGTCCACTTTACAGTTTGAGTTTGGTCTTGAACTCTCTCACAACATTTGTAGATCTTTGAGTTATCTACAAAATGACATAAATATCAAGTTAATTCGTAGCAAAAGTTATAGACAAAATACGAAAGATGCTCAAGTTTGGAAAATTTTCAAAAAATTCATTAAATTGAGTTAACTTTTAATTAAAGACCAGTAAGCCCAAATACAGAGAATGGTCCAAAACTTGTCATTATTCTAACGGATTCTTCATGTACCACCATGATCTCGTCCTGCAGGGTATTAGATCATGGGATTGAGTCATCCGGTATACAAAATTTTTGAAGTTATATACCGGATGAGGTGAATTCCGATATATAAAATGTATACTGAATCATAATGGAGGGGGTTCAATCCTATATGTGGTTTGTATATCGGAATCCACTTCATCTAGTATACACTTTTAAAAAATTTGTATACCGCATGGCCAACGGGGGGCAAGATCTAGTATACAATTTGTATATCGGAATGCACCCCATCCGGCATATGCAAGTTTTTGTAATTATATACCGAATGAGGTGTCATCCGGTATACAATTATTCTTGTTTAAAATGCCTCCTTCAAGCATTAGGCTTGGCACCCCTCTTTTGAGCGCCCTCCTTCAGGTCTTCAACCTTCTTCAACATATCTAATTTTGCATATGCTCTAAACACCTGAACTATATTCAAATAGCTTATGTTTGTAGTTTAGGAAATGCCAACCTAAGTGATCGTCACACCTGATAAACCTCATGTAAGTTACCAGTTTGCCCATACAATGTAATTAGAAATTTGTAAGCAGAAAGATCTTTGAAAGGGTTTCTCTTCTCCAATTCCTTGAGCGCCACTGTCACCAGATTCCCACTCTCGAAAACACAAAATGGAGGTGAAAGGCACTGTGGAGTTATGTAATTTACATTAAGGAAAGTTTAGACTTTTTCAATATACTATGGAGGTGTAGGATGAGATCATATAGGTACAGGAAGAAGCCGTCCATTATTCTTATCACTATACAGTAGGAAAGTGATTAAAATAAATACATATCAATGATATTCGGGCTTGGCTCAGTACAAAATAAAGAATGTTGATGTGCAGTTTTTTTAAGCTCACCCAATATGAAAATAGAGGTGTGGTGTTTTAGGCTCACCTAGTGCAAAAATAAAATTATGAAGGTGGGCTTGACTCACTTTGTTTTAAGAAAACTGAGCTAATTTATATGTTGGGTTCTTAAGCCCGCTTATTTGTTTTTTTTTTTTTTTTTATTTTAACATTTTTTTTTTATTTTTTTTTTTTTTTTTTTTTTTTTGCATTATAACATTATTATTGTATCTAGTGCATTTTTTTTTATTATTTCTATTTGTTTTTAGTATATCAATAAATAATGTTTTCTTTCAAACAAATTTTTCTAAAATATAAAAAAATATCGAATTTTCAAAAAAAGATATAAAATATTTCTAAAAGTAAAAGATATAAAATTTTCAAAAAAATAAAAAATATCAAATATTCCATCAAATAATTTACAATTTTCAAACTAGAACTACGTGAATCCTGATTTTCCATCATAAATAGAAATATGTAGGACCAAGGTCAATCCTTGTCGGGCCCAAAAATAAAAAAATAATTTTCTTTGTCTTGTTTGTTTATTTTTTGTCTCTTTTATTTACTGTAATTGCATCTGTATTGTTATTACATTTGAAAAGAAAATAACATTTTTAGGACTATACTCATTTTTCTTATTTGATTAAAAGTACCGTCTTAAGACGGACGTTGTGGGAGTGATAATACTTTTCCCACACGTAAACGACTCCCCGAATCTTAAATCTGATTCACAACTATTTTTTTATTTTTTATTTTTTTTTATTTTTTAATAATAAATTATGATGGTGACTCTAATCTTAATTTAAATATTTTAAAAAATATTTTTTATTGGCACGTCGTTATCCGATTGTCACAACACGGTAAATTTATCTTTGACTACTATGTGTCCCATATACCCTCATGCTTTTATAAATGGTAAAAATCATCCGAATTCCTTAAATGAAATATGTGCAATTTATTTACCATATATCAAGCTTTGTGTAATTGATTACATAGGATTTTTTTTATTCAAAATGCTTAATATAAAAATTTCGAGAATATTAATGTATTCAACTTAATATTGTTGAATTCAGATTAATGACACAACACAAAGGGAATTTTTAGAAATTTAATCTAAGAGACATTCTAAATTAATTGAATTCTTATAAAAAAGGGAAATGAAATATGTTCAATTTATTTGTTATATATCAAGCTTTATGTAATTGATTACATAATATTTTTTTTTATTCAAAGTGCTTAATATAAAAATTTCGAAAATATTAATATATTCAACTTAATAGTGTTGAATTCGGATTCATGACACAACAGAAAGGGTACTTTTAGAAAATTTAATCTAAGAGTCATTCTGAATTAATTGAATTCTTATAAAAAAAGGAAATGAAATATGTTCAATTCATTTGGTATATATCAAGCTTTGTGTAATGATTACATAGTATTTTTTTTATTCAAAATACTTAATATAAAAATTTCGAGAAAATTAATGTATTCAACTTAATATTGTTGAATTCGGATTAATGACACAACACAAAGGGTATTTTTAGAAAATTTAATCTAAGAAAAATTCTGAATTAATTGAATTCTTATAAAAAAGGAAATGAAACATGTTCAATTTATTTGGTATATGTTTTGTGTAATTGATTACATAGTATTTTTTATTCAAAATGCCTAATATAAAAATTTCGAGAATATTAATGCATTCAACTTAATATTGTTGAATTCAGATTATTGACACACAAAGGGTATTTTTAGAAAATTTAATCTAAGAGACATTCTAAATTAATTGAATTCTTATGAAAAATAAAATGAAACATGTTCAATTTATTTGGTATATACCAAGTTTGTGTAATTGATTACATAGTATTTTTTTATTCAAAATGCTTAATATAAAATTTTTGAGAATGTTAATGTATTCAACTTAATATTGTTGGATTCAGATTAATGACACAACACAAAGGATATTTTTAGAAAATTTAATCCAAGAGACATTCTAAATTAATTCTAATAAAGACGAGCAAATAAAATACCTAGTTTAATTCTGTGATAAAATATGAAAGGGAAAGGGATACAAATTCAAAGTATTGTTTTTTTCCCCCTAAAATATTGATATATGTTTTAGTTTTTTTATTCTAAAACTTTTTATTGAAAAGAAAATAAATGTTCACAAAATGAACATTAAAAAACATAATATAATCGTAAATATTGTAATTGAGTTGAAGAATTCAAACACTTTCATTATAAAAGTTTTATTTTATTTTTACTTTAATTATTTAAAAAATTAAAAATTAAATACTGGAAACAGCTTTTCATTTTAAAAAAGCAAATATATAATAATTGAAATGTACCATCCGTTTCCCAATACCTGATTTAAAAATTAAAAAATATTATAAAGTGACTATTGAAAATTCAAAATCTATTAAACTCTATGGTAGAATACAATATTTTTAACAACATTTATTCAATTCCTGATTTAAAAATAAAAAAATATTATAAACTGTCTATTGAAAATTCAAAATCTATTAAACCCTATGGTAGAATACAATATTTTTAACAACATTTATTCAATTACTGTACAGTAAAAAAACAATTCCTTCAGCATTTAGCATCTTCTTAAGATAATTACATGTACCATGAATGCAACATGGGAGATCAACTACCACCATACCCAGTCTCCTGTTTACAGAAGAAGGTTGCCATGACTGATAAACATAGCTAGTGAATAATTCTCTCATAAACATACTTCAATCATGCCCATTATCCCGTGGGTTCTAAGGTAACAGACATTGTGAGAAGCTCTTATCAACAGCCACTAAGAAAAAATTAGCAGGTCCTTCTCATTTTACTCAAAACGCCTTCAAAAGCACAAATTTAATCACGATAGAATTGAACCAAACAAAAACATAGGCCAACATGAACATGTGAAACCACATGCAGACTTTTTATTGAGGTATAAAAAAGCAGGAAAATGCAGTTGAAGAAAGTAATGTTTTAAGCAGAGATGTGTTCATGGCGTCTGAGTAGTGCCTCACTTTGCAAGGCGATTAACCAATGCAAGAGCATTGCTGGTGAGTTTAGAAGCATCCTGAACCCTAGGTTTAATGGCAGCCTTGAAATTAGCACCAAGGTTGCGCTCCTCAAGGCCGTCAAGACACGTTTGCTGACCAGTGATAGCAGCACTAACCCAAGTCTGAATATTACTCAAGTGCCACTGGAAATCCTTCCCCTCCGACTTGCCCAGGAGGCCGAGCTCCTTCACTGATTGGTTAAGACGGTCCACGCTACCATCCACGTTCTCTACGCAATCTCGCAACGCATTGTACTCTTCCACTTTCTTTCCCTTCTCCGTCTGCATCTTCTTAAGAAACGATAAGCACGATTGAGTCTTCGACACGCTCACGGCCAGGGCAGAGGCGGCTAGTTGTTCCTTGCTCTGCTCAATCTTGCTGGCGTAGGCAGATTCGGCGGTGTGGGACATGTGAAGGAGCAGATTTGGAATCAGCAGAGAAAGCCACAGTAGCTTTGTTGCCATGCTTGTGATTCTGTGAAAGAAGTAAAGAATGGAATTTTTGGTGGCTCAGACTATGTATGTAGGTAGTAGGAAAGGGTGGCAATGTGATGCTCTCTTATATAGGACTTGAAAGACTGTAACATTTTTTTTCTTATTCTAATCTTCTTAGGGTTTGTTTCATGAAAAAGTCAAAAAGGAAAGTACATAGAAAGTTTAGTTGGTCAAATGAAAGGATTGATAGTGAAAAAAAAAAGAAAAAATTTATAAAGAATTGTAAGTAAAGGGATATAATTAATAAAATAACTTTTTAAAAGATTAAATTATAATTAAAATTATTTTATATTAAATATAATTAAATTTTTTTATTAAATTATTAAGTATAATTATTAAACTAAATTTATCATTCTGCTATACTAATAGTTACACTTACTTTTATTATATTAAATTTATATTATTACTATTATTTATTTTTATTAAATATATCATTAAATATTTTATATGTTATAAATTAATTTAATATATAATTTTTTATTATGTTATAATATATAATTAATTATATTTTTATAATAATTATATAATTAATTATATATTAATATTAATAACATATAATTGATTTTATATATATATATATATATATATATATATATATATATATATATTATAAATGTAACATATAATCAATTATACGTTATAATTGATTATACCTTAACTTTATAACGTATAAATTTATAACTTTAATCTATAACGTATAACTTTAATTTATAATTGATTATAAATTAAATTTATAATGTTATTATAGTATATTATATAATTAGATTATTAGTTTTATAAATTTATTTTAATTATTATTATTATTATTATTTTTATAATTTTGTTAAAATAGTTATTATTAACAAAAATTTATTCTCTTCAAATTTTCGTAAATCTTTGTTCAGTGGAAAGAGAATGCACAATAAATTTTTTTTATCATTTTTCATATTTTATTAATGTTTTATTCTTTATTTTTCTAACTTTCTCTTCATTGTTATCTAGCCTTATCTACCAAATCTCTTTTTATTATTCCTCTATTAGTTTGTCCATTTGGTCCCAATCCAATCAAAAAAACAAAGTCAGTCAATCCAATGAAAGCGACCAGTGATCTAAATCAGTATTAGGAAGGGAGACACATCCACATCCTAAGAAGAACTGTGCATGCTATGCTTCATTTTCCTTCTTCTTCCATTTCCTCATTTATTATTCTCTTAGAGACATTCATTTTCTTTATGACAAGTTGCTCAAACATTTTCTCAAAACAAATTATATCTGCATTCTTTTCTCTCAACTATAATATGTAGATTTCATTAAATATAAATATTTTACCAATAGCTCATTCAAAGGAGCCTTAAGACTATATACAAAAACATGTGGATTCAAATAATGGGAAAAGAAAAAAAAATATATATAAGTGCTGGCTTTAAGACACAGTAGCTTAGCCAATGTACAGTTTCAGCTTCTAATTTTATTATGGGTACATTAAACAAATTTTTACTACTATCTCACAATTAGCATTTTATCTTTTATTTTTTTTACAAATACAAAAAATTTTACTTTTATAATGATTATAATAACTTTAAAAAGTAGGTTATTGTGGTGTGATTGATACAGTTGTCAAAATATTATTTTCTTATTATTATTATTATTTAATATTATTATTTTTTTAGAACACTTATACGTTGACTTTGCCGATATGACAACTATTTGACAACTTTACATATGATACCGCGTGATATGCCACCATTTGACAACTTAACATGACCTGTTAAATGAGGAGTGGGGACACCGCGTGATATGCTACTATTTGACAACTTAACATGTTAAGTGGAGATGAATTGGTAATGAAAATATTTTTTAATTGGTCTCAGTGTGTTAAAAAATTAATTTTTTACTTCTTATGTGAGTTCAAGAGAGATGGAGAATTGGTGATTAAGATTACCATGAAATGGGAGTTTTATTTTTTGTTCTTTTTTTAGACAGAAACAATATAATAATTAAATATTATATATGTGAAAACTTATAAAAATATACCAAAAATATAAGGATATTTTTATATTAAGTAAGTATTGCATGAATATTTACTTTATTAATAATAATATTATTTATATTTTTTAATATTAAACCATTTAATAATATGATTATTTTTATTTTATTAATAATAATATTAAATAATTTAATTAATATTTATTTATAAAAAATACCTCAACAATTTTATTTCATTTTTATTATTAATTATTTAGATAATTTTTACAAATTAAAAATATAAAATTTAATTCAAATAAAAATTTTATAATTTTTTTCCAATTGAAATTTATTATAAAAATAAAAGTAAAATTATTTATTATTTTTACATTTTTTTATCTTAATTTTAAATTAATTAATTTACAACTGTTATCATAATTGTTATAATATTTCACAATCCCACCCATTTAATCCATAGTTTCTAAATTTAAATTTATCTCTCAACTTTTCATATTCTTACTACCTTTTAAATTTTAAATTTAGATATTTGTCATTTGCCTTATATGTAATCTGTTACAATTGCCAGACAGGAGTCATTTAGTATACAGTTGTCAAAGTATTAAAAAAATAATATTTTATTGTGAGGTGTGAGAGTCTATCAACATATTCTTATCTTAGCTTTCCTTTTTTTCTCTCTGTCTCTTTCTTCTTTTTTTCTCTCTCTTACTCTTTCTCTTCTCTCATCTCTCCTCTTTGTCTCTCTTCCTTTTCATTTAACAAAAAATATTTTATACTTATCTTATTTTTTATTATTTTTATTTTATTTTAATTTTTAAAAAGTAATGTTTACATTACATTAAATGCAATATTATCTTTTTATATTTCTTCTTGTTTATCAATCAGAAATTTATTTTTAACAATATATATAATAATTAGTTAATTAATTTTTATTTTTATTAATATTATTATATTAATATTAATATAACAATATTATTAATAGGGTACAAGAGAAAAATGTGGCTTAAAATGTCCACAACTCAAAAAGTGTGGCCTATAATGAAAATAAATCACACTTGTAAAAGTGTGACATTTTTTACTTTTAGGCAACATTTTTTTGTCTTTGATGAACAAAAGTGTTGCTTAAAGTGATAAATGTTGTAGTGACACAATGGCCTTTCTGAAAGAAAACATCGTCATTTGGTTGAAATTGCTTGTTGTTTTCTCAACCAAGCTTCCTTACCCATCTCATTTCGGTCTTATGCTTTTGAAACTGCAGCCTATCTTATAAATCACATGCTCACACCTGGTTTAAACATGAAGTCACCTCTTGAGTCCTTATTTCACTCCTTACCAAATTACTCTAAGTTACATACCTTTGGATGTCTATGTTTTACTTGGTTGGTCCTGTACGTTTGCAAGTCTATTACTGCCTATGTTATTTATATGGGGCCCAATGTCATCTTTTGGTCCTCTAAAACAACCCACTGTTGCTAAATTTTCAACAGAGACTGAATATCGGACTATAGCAACCACTACCACTAAACTGTTGTGGTTAGGAGAACTACTAAAGGAGTTTGGTCATCCAATATCAAAACGCCACAAGTGTTTTATGATAATATTGAAGTTACCTACCTTTGTGTCAATCATGTGTTACATACTTGTACGAAATATCTTGTCATTGACTATTATTTTGTTCGTAACTTAGGTTGCTTTTAAAAAACTTTAAGTATCTCATATGTCAACAAGTCATCAACTAGTTGATCTACTTACCAAGCCTCTGTCTCACACTCGCCATACACTTCTTATAGACAAGATTAATGTCCAGTCTTCCTCATCCATCTTATGGGAACATGTAGACTCTCTCTATTTATTAAAAACAATCAACTATAGATTATGTACATACATCGTAGCACATTCTTAATTATAATTTATATTATTTTTTAATTTATATATATATATATATATATATATATATATATATTCCTACATATTTATACTATATATATGATTAATATATAAAAGAATCATACATTAAAAAAATCATATTTCTCTATAATAATTATTAGATGTGTATGTAACATGGGAGATCATCTACCATACCCTGTCTCGTGTTTACTGAGGAAGGTTGCCATGACCAATAAACATAGCTAATGAAAAATTCTCACATAAACCTACTTCAATATTATGTCCATTATACCGTGGGTTTTAAGGTAAAAGACATGGCCAGAAGCTCTTTTTAACAGCCACTATGAACAAAATTAACAAGTCCTTTTCATTTTACTCAAAAGGCCTTCAAAATCACAAATTTATTAATCACGATAGAATTGAACCAAACAAATAATATTGCCCATTTACACTTACACTGCCTGCATGCATTACATAGGGCAACATGAATATATGAAACCACATGCAGACTTATTTTGTGGTAAAGCACGAAAACGCAGTTGAAGAAACTAATGTTTTAAGCAGACATGTGTTCATGGCGTCTGAGTAGTGCGGTACTTGGAGGCAAAGCGATTAACCAATGCAAGAGCATTGCTGGTGAGTTGAGAAGCATCGAGAACCCTAGGTTTAATGGCAGACTTGAAATTAGCATCGAGGTGGGGCCCATCAAAGCCGTCAAGACAAGTTTCCTGATCAGTGATAGCAGCACTAACCCAAGTCTGAATATTACTCATGTGCCACCGGAAATCCTTCCCCTTCGGCTTACCCAAAAGGCCGAGCTCCTTCACCGATTGGTTAAGACGGTCCACGCTATCATCCATGTTCTCTATGCAATCTCGCAACGCATTGTTCTCTTTCACTTTCATTCCCTTCACCGTCTGCAACTTCTTAAGATACGATGCGCACGATCGAGTCTTGGACACGCTCACGGCCAGGGCAGTGGTGGCTAGTTCTCCCTCGCTCTGCCGAATCTTGCTGGCGTAGCCTGAGAGGCTTTGAACGCACGCCACGGGGTAGCGCGTCTCCTTGCATGAGGACTTGATGAAGTCTGTTGTCGCCTTTGGGTTGGATCGTTTCGTAGTTGCGGATTCCGCGGTGTGGGACATGTGAAGGAGCAGATTTAGAATCAGCAGAGAAAGCCACAGTAGCTTTGTTGCCATGCTTATGATTCTGTGAATAATGGAATGTTTGGTGGCTCTGACTATGTATGTAGTAGTAAAAGATGCCAATGTGAGGCTCCCTTATATAGGGCTTGTAAGATTGCCAAATTTTTACTTTTCTTATTTTTTTATACCAAAAAAAATAACAATATTAAACAACAACAATAACAATGGTAATATTAGAAGCTGAAACCTGTGCATTGGCATCTAAGCTACTGTGTTTTATAGAATTCCTTTTTTCCATGTTTGTATTTTTGAGTTTAGAAGTAATCTGATTCATTGCACCCCTTCTTTCTGCAGTGAATACTGTTCAAGCCAGCACATATTCTTTTTTTCTTTTCCCATTATTTGAATCCAGTTTTCCTTTTTTATATCCGTCTTAAGGCTCGTTTGAATGCGCTATTATATTGATAAAATATTTATATTTAATGAAATCCACAGATTATAATTGAGAAAAAAAATGCAGATATAATTTGTTTTGAGAAAATGTTTGAGCAACATCTGCTTGCCATAAAGAAAATCGATTCTCTAAAAGAATAATAAATGGGGAAATGGAAGAAAAAGAATGAAGCATTGCATGCACAGTTCCTAGGATGTGTGTCTCCCTGCCTAATACTGATTTAGGTCTCTGGTCCACGCTTTCACGGCATTGACTGACTTTGTTTTTGATTGGATTGGGACCAAATCAACAAACTAATAAAGGAATAATAAAAGGAGATTTGGTAGAGTTGCAAGTTGCAAGAGTAGGAACTTTAAAACTGCGGATTCATCAATGGATATTCCAACTGGACAGAGATATGGTAAACTTTAATATGATTGTTAATTTTTATTTTTAATTACAAACTTTTTGTTTTCCTTTAAATTCATTTTTTTTATTTCTAATATTACAGGACACTAATTCAGCGATATGCTGAAGTACGATTTTTTTAAAAATAATATATTATACAAAAAATTTATTTATTTTTCAAATAGGAGCGTGTAATTTTAAAAAAAAAGTAATGTTAGTATTATTATTACTACTTTCATGGAAATGGGTGAATTTTACTATATTTTTAATTAAGTTTATAAACACAACATATTCAAATAAGAAAAGAAAATATAACAATTACAATCATTTTTATAAAAGTTTTCAGTTTTCTATTTCATATTATTCTTTAAAAATATTAGTGTTCATAAAGTTTAAAAAAGATTTACTCTAGATCGAGTTGTTGTATTTTGGGAGAGGGAGAATACATATTTTGTCCTAGTCTATGTAGTGAGAGCATTTTCTTGCCAAGAACAACACTTTGCATGTCTAAATCCAAACTTTTTCTAATCTCATCTTCACTCACCATTTTTTATCCTATATAATTATTGTTTATTATAAAAATTGTTTAGTTTAATCAATTTTATTTATTCTTAGTGTTTAGGGTTAACCCAATGCTTGCTGGTCGTATGTTTCACGTAAATATCCAAAACATTAAATTGACATTTAAGGAGATCCACGCATGCCATGCTGAGTTTACCTGAGTTTCACTTCTTTATGACTACAATTCAGCTGGTCCTATAAAAAATAATCAAGAAAAGTTTAATATTACTCTTCTGATTCACATGCTAAGTTGGACATTTAACCGCTTTTTACAGTACCTACCACATCTTCTTCCTATACCAGAATTTTAATTAATTAGTACCAACCAATTGTTATATACGGGGCGTAAATAGCCACAGTCAGACCTATTTGAAAATATTCTCTTAAGGGATACTAATGTAACAAAAAAAAATTATCAACCAAACGTATTCTAAACTCGATGAAATTTTTTTTTTTTGTTTGACCCTAAAGTAAGATAGAAAGTTGTGTATGTATTAGGGATTCATTTTTCTAATTGTTTCGTCTTTTCTCTTCACAGCGCCGTTCGTCCCCGCCTCCATTCATCTTTACTCTTCCATTTTTTTTTTTTTTTTTTTTTTTTTTTTTTTTTGTCTTATTTTTCATTTCAAGCTTACAAAAACGTTTTTTTCCCTCCGAAAATTAGTTTTTATTGATTAAAATTGGTTCTTTGTCTCCAAAAATTGATTCTTTGCTTCACAAGAGCTAACATCAAATGGCAGCAACTTCGTTGGTATCTGATGGTCGTTGATGGTCCTCGAGTGAGGTGCATTTTAAGCTAGGTGACTCATAAGTAACTCTGTGATTTGCTATTTTGAGTTGATTTTTGTTTAGCATTTTCGTTCATTATAGGTGTTTAAGGATTCTATTTTGGTACATTATTTACTGTAATGGTGGTATGTGAAATCTAAGACTGTGTGGTTGTTGTAGGTAATACCGAAAAATCTTGAACAACTAAAATTCCTATTTATTAAATCCTTAACATTGAAATTTGATTTTGTATCTGTTTGTATTTGAACATTTAAAATTTTGAAAAATTTTTGCTTTTCAAATTATGATTGTTTTCAATTTTTAAATAATTTTTTTCTCAACTTTGCGTCAACCTGGCCGACGTAAAACATTCTAGATTTAACATCGACTTTTGCATGGATTAGACCAACACTATTTCCGTCTACTACAATGACCAACACAAATTTTAACTAACTTTCCTCATAACTGACCCTACTCCGATACATAAACGTCAATTTTCTTTAATTTATATTGGTTATTGACCAGCATTATCTCTTTATTTTATTTTTTTAGTCTAAGATATTACTAATTTAGCTTGATAAAGAATAAATACAACTTTCCCTACAAAACACCAGCTAGAGCACTATCATTGAAATAATCCTTTTTAGTTTTTAAATTGTAATCACACAAGGGAATGAAAATGGAGAAAGAATATGACAAAATACCCCACATTTTTATTTCTCAGAAGATTAAAATATATACAAGAGTGTTTCCCTAAACTTTTTCCTACAGATCCGTTCAACATCCGCTAATACAATCAATACCTACCCAATATAACCAATCATATCTTATGAAATATTACTAAATAAAAACATATATATAATAAAGATATACAATAATCACAATACCCCCCTCAAGTTGGAGCATGAAGATCTTGAATGCCCAACTTGCGAAGTAAAAAATAATATTGTTATTTTCCTAACGCCTTAGTACCCACAATATTCCCATCGGCCATCATCTCAATTGGATGATTATTTTGATCCTTTAGCAATTTCATCAGCGCTTGGAGTTAATCATGGCTCAGCCCAAGAGATTCCACGTCATTCCCATCCGATGTACTTCCTATGGTTGACCTTCCAGGTATGGTCTGGGCTGTATTGACCCACACAGTACCAGGACCAAGAGATTCCACGTCATTCCCATCCGATGTATTTTCTATGGTTGAACTTCCAGGTATGGCCTGGGCTACATTGACCCGCACAGTACCACAACCTTGGTCTGCCACTTTTTTGTTTGCTGCAACGAGGATTGTGATCTCCTACCACGACCTCCATTCTTTTCACTAGTGTGCGGTCTATCACCCCACCACTCGGGGTATCCAATGAGTGCAAAGCAAGAATTTGCGTCATGCCCACTACGTTTGTAATGGGAGCAAATCATTGTTTTGTCTTTCCCATGTTGTAGCGAGGATTGCGATCCCCTACCACAACCTTCATTCTTTCCGTCAGTGCGCGGTCTATCACCCCACCACTCGAGATATCCAATGAGTGCAAAGCAAGAATTTGCGTCATGCCCACTACGTTTGCAATGGGAGCAAATCATTGTTTTGTCTTTCCCATGCTGTAGCGAGGATTGCGATCCCCTACCACGACCTCCATTCTTTCTGTCAGTGTGCCGTCTATCACCCCACCACTCGGGGTATCTAATGAGTGCAAAGCAAAAATTTGCGTCATGCCCACTACGTTTGCAATGGGAGCAAATCATTGTTTTGTCTTTCCCATGTTGTAGCGAAGATTGTGATCCCCTACCATGGCCTCCATTCTTTCTGTTAATGCACGGCCTATCACCCCACCACTCAGGGTATCCAATGAGTGCAAAGCAATAATTTGTATCATGCCCACTACGTTTGCAATGAGAGCAAATCATTGTTTTGTCTTTCCTATCCACTTTGCCACGAACAGCAAAAAGTCATTACCTTTCGTTTGTCTTCTTTCCCACGTGCCATGGTCTGTACTCGCCTTTCTTGAATAGAATGGAGTAAACTTTGTTCAGATTCGGCAACGGATCGTGTGCCAAAATATTAGAACAAATAGTGTCATATATTGTGTCATCTAACCCCATAAGAAAGATATGTACCCTTTCATCTTCTCATTTCTTGTCAAGAATCAATCCAGATCACATGTGCATCCTCCACATTTACAAGTTGGCGGTTGATCATAATTCGCCAATGCATCCCACAACTGTTTAAGTTTTCCGTAGTAATTGACAATGCTTATTTCTTTTTGTCTACAATCAGCAAGATTTGATTTTATTTGCTGAATTCTTGATCCATTGACCAATGAAAACCTGTCGCGAATATCATTCCATAAGTCTTGTGCGATCTCGACATGTGAGATCGTTGAGCGTAGAGATGATTCAATGGTGTTTCAAATCTAAGACACAAATAAAGAATTAATGGTCTACCAATCTTCAAAATCCGTTGAGTCATCCATCGGCTTCTTGATTGACCCATCAATAAAGCCAAATTTCTTCCTCGCTCTCAAAGTCGTTCTTACCGAACGAGCTCATTCATCATAATTTTCACCCTTCAATTGTACTTGGATAATCAAGAGACCAAGATTGTCAAAAGTGGTTATGTCGTAAAGTGAGATAGTTTTCCGTTGACGGTTGTCATCATTGAGTTCTTCAGTCATGATTCAATATGTTGGGTGTATATGGGTATGACTCTCTTACCATGACAAAATACCCCACATCTTTATTTTTCATTAGATTAAAATATATATAACAATGTTTCCCTAAACTTTCTCCCACAGATCCATTTAAATCCGTTCAAGATCCGTTTAAATAATCAATACCTACTCAATATAACCAATTATATCTCATAGAATATTACTAAATAAAAACGGATATATAATAAAGATATACAATAATGATAATAGAATAAATACAACTTCCCTACGAAAGACCAACTAATTGAGTAATATGATTGAAACTATACTTCTTATTTTTTAAATTCTAATCACACAAAGGGAATGAAAATAGAGAAATTAAATTACACAGATTACATCTTATAGGTGACCACTAAGATTTTAATCATAGTATAATTCTACCACATTATACCTATATTATTCATCTATTCAAATTAAAAATTTAATATTAACATACATGTTCAAATGTGAATTGTCTCACAATCAAAACAAAATCAAGCATCGTCATCTTGTAAGGACAAAAAGCATTGTGTATATAAAGTGGTATATATAAGGTGACATAACTATGTGTTCATCATGTCATCATTCTATCATGACCAAAATAATCATAGGATTATTCTCAGACAAATTACATTTATGAAACGTAAAATTGATGAAAAAAATTAAGATTGAAAAATAATTACTGCTCGCTGAATGTAAAACAATTGTATAATGTCGTCAAACAAACCATGATGTTTAGTTATGATAATTACATTACAAATCATAAAAATGATTATGTGTGATTTATGCCAAATTTCTAAGTACATAATTTAACTTTCCTATGTGCAGAATATAACTTAGATCACCTTGATAAAATTTCAAACAAATAACCTCGTGAAAAAGATCTCTACAGGAATTATAAATATGCAACTTTATTCCTTATTGACGGGTACATTATCTGCACAACACAAACATATTTATAAATAATTAATGAGTCTACACTTATATATTACAACAAATTCACTAATTTGCATGAATGATGAAGGAATAAATTTGTGACTATTTCGTAGCTATAATATGACAATGTACTGCGTGCATAATTTTGAGATTGGAACTCATAATTAATCATATGGGAGTTGTCATTTGGAATCAACAATGTGGAATAAGTTGATATTTAAGTATATTTTGATCATAAATTAATTGGTAGTATCAAATACAAGTACTCAATATTGTTTTTCGGATAAGCACAGAGTCACGGAATGATTTTATTGATTTCTCACTATTTTTAGTAAGGAAAAAAATGTGCTTGATATGCTGACAAGTGAACTTTTAATACAATTTTATAGAAACCAATCGAAGAAGTGTTTATA
>Ga0209489_106761_pt1 | contig 18014 bp, 24 predicted proteins | sample SiratrowhiteBW_FD_187527 | JGI IMG/M metagenome (GOLD analysis project Ga0209489, IMG submission 187527) | Root nodule microbial communities of legume samples collected from California, USA - Siratro white BW (SPAdes) (version 2) | ecosystem: Host-associated > Plants > Roots > Nodule | place...
AAAAAAAAAAAAAAAAAGTAATCACATTGTAAATAGAATTTAGGCGTTATAAGTAATAGAATAAATTAACGGTTTCAATTATTAAATAATACAACTTCAACTAATACTTCACTTCTTTAACCAATTCTTAATTTAAATATCATGAGGCTTCTATTTGAAATTTTATTTCTCAATTCCACAAGTCATGATCACAATGAAATTGGTATTTTAGATACCCTACACCCAATGAGCCTTATGGCAGTATAGATAGTGGTTAAACGGTTATCATTTTAAAAAATATAGTGAAAAGTTTATTCAAGAATATTACCCTCAACCAATTGTTTGCATTTACGCTTGTATGTTATATTATTATAGTCAAAAACCAATTGACATTCCATTAGTGCACATGCATCTTAATTATGAAACTCGACAACATAATAATTATATTTCAAAATTTCCAAAATATAAGGTAAAATTGGCATATAAAACATGAAAGATGATATATCTTTGAAAATAATTTAGCTTTTATAAAAAAAATATTAGACGATATATAGAATTTCTATCTTAATCGAGATAAGGTATTCAATGTTAGAATATTATTATAAGAGAAACAAATCATAGAATATCAGAGATAATTAAGGGAATATCAGAGAATATCAGTAAGAATACCAGAGATGATCAAGAGAGTATCAGAGAATATCAGTAGAATATCAAAAAATATCAAATGTATTTATTTAGAATAATTTCTATATTTAGTTTCCTAGAATTTTATATTAAGTGAGCTATTGCAAACAAAAAGAATACATTCAATAAAAAACATTTTCTTCCATGTTATCATATTCTTTGTTCTTTCTTGTTTATAGTTATCATATCCTTGGCCAACCTTTCTTAACCCTAATACCATCGCAAGATGGTATCAGAGCGGTGTTAGATCCTGGAAACTCAGAAACCAACATCATTGTACCATTATCCCTCACAACCAAAACAAAAAAAAAACAAAAAATGTCATTTTCAAATGATGAAATTAGCAACAACATGAATCAAAACCAAAATAACTCTTCAACCATTACTGATGAGCAAATTTTGCAAATTGCAAATATGCTTCGTAATGGCCTAGGGATTCAGCAAATACAAGTCAATCTTGACAAGGGACAAGGATGGAATCGTTCAAAAATTGTCGGACAGCATCCACCACAACGACACAAGGAAGACAAAAGCCACCTCCACTGTACTCATTGCAGAATGAAGAAACACACCAAGGAGACTTGCTTCAAAATCGTAGGTTATCCCGAAAGGTGGGAAGATTCCAAACCAAAAAATCGCAAGGCTGCTACCGCCGCAGTCACTCATGAAGGGGAGAAAAGAGAAAAGGATACCAGCTTAAGAAAATCTGATCAGTGGATTTTTTATTGTGGAGCAACTGACACCATGACCCATGACCCTCACGATTTTGACAGGCTCTCTACACTTGTTAAAACCCATATTGAAACAGCCAGTGGAGAATTAGTTGAGGTCCAAGGAGGGGGGCTCAATTGTTTTTTCAGAAAAATTAAAATTAAAAAATTGTCTCTATATTCCTGCACTATCATCAAAATTACTTTCTGTAAGCCAAGTTACAAAGGAGCTGAATTGTGTGGTTCTCATGTTTTCTAATTTTTGCATTTTACAGGACATTCTTACGAAGGAGATCATTGGGCGTGGTATTGAACGTGAAGGTCTTTACTACGTTGATGAGGTTGTTCAAAAGGGATATGCCATGCTTGCTCATGGAACAGTTACAAGGCAACTCTGGTTATGACATAGACGTTTGAGACATCCTTTATTTGGGTACCTTAAGATTTTATTTCCTAGTTTATTTACTAGTAACACTGAGCCCATCAAATGTGAAACTTGTATACGGGCAAAGAATCATAGAGTTACTTTTCCTCTTAATAACAATAGAGTCAATTATGCTTTTTCATTAGTACACTTTGATGTGTGAGGCCCAACTCCTAATTCCCACAATAATCAGTTTCAGTATTTTGTATTATTTGTGGACGATTTCTCTCGTATGACATGGGTATATTTTCTAAAACACAAATCTGAAGTACCTAACAAGTTCTATGCATTTTATCAAATGATTTACACTTAGTTTGACAAGAAAATCTAAGTACCTAGATCAGATAATGGTGGAGAATTTGTTAACAAACAATGCAGGAATTTTTCAGAGAAAATGGCTTAATCCATCAAACTTCCTGTCCAAACACACCCCAACAGAATGGTGTAGCAGAACGAAAAAATCGTAAGTTACTAGAGATGACTCAAGCCATGATTTTTGATGCACAGGTAACGACACGTTTTTGGCCCGAAGTTGTCGCTACCTCGGCCTATCTTCTGAACAGACTACCCTCAAAGACCCTTAACCACAAAACATCCCTACAGATCCTAGCTACTCAGATTGATCTCCCTCCTGTCCAAATGTTACCACCACAAGTTTTTGAGTGCTCTGTGTTCGTTCATATTCCCAAAGAAAACAGAACTAAATTTGATCCATGTGTTGAGAAATGTGTCTTCGTTGGATATGCTACACATCAAAAGGGGTATCGATGTTACAACCCAATCACTCACCGTATACATGTGATTATGGATTGTGATTTTTTAGAATCAGAATATTTCTTCAATAGCCAACTTGATGTTCAAGGGGAGAAAAGTAGTGAACCACCAAGTTGGTTAAGTAGCCTTAGTTGCCAAGAAACTGTTCCAAAAGAGCAAGTAGATGGAGCCAACGAGCATGTCTCGGTCAACGTAGGAGGGACCAACACAACCAATGAGGATCCTTCTAAGAATGTCCAACAAGAGATAAGTGATCTTCACTCTACTGAGCTGTCGCCTGTTATGAATGAAGTCACTAACAATGACAGGTTAGCACCAGAACCAGAACCAGAGCCAGAGCCTTTCACACTTCCGCCAAGAAGAAACAGAGGGGTACCACCTGACTGATATTCTCCAGAACATGTTTCTCGGAATTCTAGGTATCCTATGAAGATAACTAGAGAATAAGTGACAGACATTGCAAGAGCTTTTCTTACCTCTCTTCTAGCTAAAGATATTCCTAAAACAGTTCACGAAGCCAGTAAGAAGGGCGAAGGGAGAAAAGCTATGAAAACAGAGATGGAAGCTCTAGAAAAGAATGAAACTTGGGAGAAGTGCATCTTACCAACAGGGAAGAAACCAGTAGGGTGTCGATGGATTTTCACCATTAAACATAAAGCAGATGGCGCCATTGAGCGGTATAAGGCAAGATTGGTGGCAAAAGGCTATACACAGACTTATGGCATTAACTACTCAAAGACTTTCTCACCAGTTGCAAAAATTGACACCATCAGAGTGCTATTTTCAGTAGCAGCAAACAAAAATTGGCCACTCTATCAGTTTGATGTCAAAAATGCTTTTCTGCATGAGGATTTGAAAGAAGAGGTGTACATGGAAGCTCCTCCAGGGTTCTCTAAAGACTTCCAAAGAAATGAAGTCTGCAAATTAAAAAAGCACTTTATGGGCTTAAGTAGTCTCCACTTGCCTGGTTCGAAACATTTACAGTGGCCATGAAAAGGTACGGGTACAAACAAAGCAACTCATACCATACTTTATTCTTAAAAAGAAAAGGAGATTTGATCACATGCCTAATAATATATGTGGATGACATGATCATAACTGGAAGTGATATAGAAGAAATAACACAACTGAAGAATAACTTGTTCAGAGAATTTGAAATGAAGGACTTAGGTGGACTGAAGTACTTCTTGGGAATAGAGGTTCTTTGCTCTAACAAAGGAATCTTTATTTCTCAAAGAAAATACATCATGGATTTGCTTGCAGAAACATGAATGGTTGATTGTAAACCAGCAGATACTCCTATACAAGTTAACCATGGTTTAAAGTTTGAGGAATGAGCTAATCTGGCAGATAAAGAGAGGTACCAACGGTTAGTTGGGAAATTGATTTATCTGTCACACTCGACCAGATATAGCATATGCAATAGGGGTAATAAGCCAGTTTATGCATCAACCTCAAGAGGATCATATAAAAGCTGCCATGAGGATTGTCCGATACTTGAAGGGGACACCAGGAAGTGGGATCATGTTTCAAAAGCATGGACACTTAAACATTGAAGCTTATACTGATGCTGATTGGGCTGGTAATCCAAATGACAGAAGATCTACATCGGGCTATTTTACTTTTGTGGGAGGTAATTTGGTGACATGGAGGAGTAAGAAGCAAAAAGTGGTTGCTCTTTCAAGACCAGTTAGCAGAAATTTTAACCAAAGTTGTTACAGGCAAAGCATTTACTCGAGTCCTCAGCAAGCTAAGCATTGGTGATCCCACTGCTCACCTTGAGGGGGAGTGTTAGAATATTATTATTAGAGAAACAAATCATAGAATATCAAAGATAATCAAGGGAATATCAGAGAATATCAGTAAGAATATCAGAGATCATCAAGGGAGTATCAGAGAATATCAGTAGAATATCAAAGAATATCAAATTTATTTATTTAGAATAATTTCTATATTTAGTTCCCTAGAATTTTATATTAAGTGAGCTATTGTAAACAAAAGAGTACATTCAATAAAAAAGCACTTTCTTCCATGTTATCATATTCTTTATTCTTTCTTGTTTATAATTATCATATCCTTGTCCAAGATGCAAGTCATTCAGAAAGTCATTATACATTTGGCAATACATATTAATTTAATGTATAAAAATATGTTTAACTGTCAAAACTTTATTCATCGGAAATATATATATATATTATTTACAAATAAATAATAATGTTTTTAACTAGGTTATTTAGTTAAGATTATCAAAGTCTTGAATTTTGTGAAGTTTATATCCCAAAAACATTCAAATATAAAACAAAATCACTTCTTTCATATTTCATAAATTAACTCTGTTCTCACGGGACCTTAAAGCTAAGAACAATACTTCCAAGGCGTTAACTAGGTCGGCTCCTCCATTAATCTTAGGTATCCGACATCTGGAACAATAGTAGAGATACTTGCAGAAGGTACTCCGACGCTTAAGTCAGTATTAGGTTATCATAGGGTTTTTGTATGACTTAGAATAGATAGAACGTACTTGTTCCTGTGTCACTATTCACCATTTATAATAGTATATGTAATGATTGTTTTCTTACTTTCTGTCAGGGGGAAGATGTGTAGCTTCTTCTATTAGAGACATGATTGTTCTTTTGCACTCTGTGTTAGGAGAAGATGTAAGGTTCACTCAACCTTACTTTTGTTAGAGGAAATGTGCATCGTTTATTGGAATCTATTCCTGTGTCAGAGGTTAAGTGTTTGTCCCAATGTAGGGAAGGTGAAGAGACTGGTCAGTGGATGTGGCTGGACACATGTCGGCCTGTGTGTTTTTCGTGGGTATGGCTGGCAACCTATTAGCCTAAGTGATTGTTGCCCTCTAGGTTCTCAATTATCCGTATAGTACACTTTCCCCCCCAAGCTCGAGTAGATGTCAGACTACGAAGAGCTTTTAGTGACATGAGGCTAGGAAGTGCTCAGTTTTTGTTACGTACATTAGTCATGAAAAATTCCCTCCATTTTTGAGCTGATACAGTGTTGGCTCCTCTATCTGATGGTATGGATTGAGGAGGTGTTTGGGCCTTGGGCTTTCTCAGATGGGACTAGTGTCTCTCTGCACTTGGGATCTGTGATATCGAGTGGTTGGGAGCTGAAGAGTCATTGCTTGTCACTTCAGGGTTCTATAAGTGAGGGTTTAGGTTCATTTTTGTGTTTCTCGTTGCAATCCTTCGTCTGAAGTCCGACATCTTTTTCTTTCTCTAAGAACTTTTGAGTGTGTCGTGTTCTCTCTAGTCCTAAGGTAATTATGTCTTCCTCGTCCTCTTCGTCCTTGTCTTCTACTTCTCGATCTTCTAATAGTGTGCCCAAGGAGTTGGTTGGCCCTCACAAGGACTCCTCGTCCTCTGACACTTTGGTGGTGAGGGCTAATGACGCTAACGTGACCGAGGACTCCTTGGGTGGTGCCACATTAAGCGATCCTCCTCTTAGGACCGGGTATGACTAGGTAAACGACCTAGTTACTGAGCAGTCTTTCAAGTATAGGTGGCACAAGTCTTTGGAGTATTTTGTTGCGAGTGTCCCCATGGTGGTCCCTGGAGAAGTGCTCGATCATTGACGGCGTTTGTTAGGCCGAGAAGAGAGTAAGTCAAATTTTTTTCTTCAAGTATGGGGCCTTTTTTACTGATGCTCATGTTCGTCTCCCCTTCGACGAATTTACTGAGGGTGTTGCACATTCTGAATGTTGCACTTACTCAGCTTCATCCCAACTATTGGGGTTATCTTTAGTGTTTTCGGCTACTGTGTGAGATGTTTGGTCTTAATCCCTCTCCTCAATCTTTCCTTCACTATTATAGTGCTAGGCCGAGTGTTACCGTCCATTGAGTGTCGTTGGTGAGTCATTCTGGGTTTGGTTTGTTTTCGCCCTATACCGTTTCTTATAAACGATTCAAGACTGGCTTCTTTTGTGTCACCATAGAGCCGGTTGGCTGAAAACATTTCTATTATGGTAACACTACAAAGTTCCCTTTTTTCTAGACGAGTAACCCTGTAAACTATCTACACTGGTCGAGGTCTTTAATGACTGATGAGGATCAAGTGATTTTTAGTCTTTTTGATATGCTTCCGAGGAGGTTACCTACGCAAAAGCTCCTCAAGCTTTTTCTTTGCACTCAACGCTGGGTTGATTTGAGTGGTATGTATACTTTTGTTTTTGTGCTGTTCTCGACCATTATTAACTTAAACAAATTCCCTTGTGTAATTTTTGCAGAAATCATGGCTCAAGAGGGTCTCGCTACGACCGAGATGTTTAAGAAGTTGAACCTTGAGAAAGCACAACGAACTAAAGACTGGGTCACTAAGGCTTCTACCTCTGGTCAACTGCTACTCCTACTTCTGATTCCACTTGGCAAGATCCTCCTGTTAATCTCGTCCCCCCTGTGGCCAAGAAGAAAAATAAGAGAAAATCAAAGTGTCGCTCTTCCCCTCGCCTTCCCCTCTAGAGGTCAAGGACCTACTCTCTTAAGGCGAGTAGTAGTAAGGGAAGCTAACCAGTCTCCCATGACTTAAGAGTTTCATAAGGGTGTGAATATATTTCTCTCACCCAGGCTGAGAATGACGTGCTGATGTCGTCCTTCATGGGCGATATCATGACTAATTGGTTGGAGCTCCAAGCGCGAGCAATGGCCGTTGCTCACTTTCTCAGCAATCGATTCCCTAAGGAGTCGGCAAAGAAGATAGAAGACTTGAAGGTAAAGTTGGCAGACTCAAGAGGTGCCTTGAAGAAAGTCAGAAGCCAAGTTCTCCTTGACCGACCAGGTCACTAAGCTCACTGGTGAGCTCGCCGCCTCCGAGACCGATATTGATGAGCTGAAATCGAGGTGTGGCGACCTGGAGAAAAAAGAAGAGGCCCACTTCGCCGAGATGTCCGCGCTTGAGAGAAAAATGCTTGATATTGCTCAAGAGAGGGACGACACGATCATTGAGAAGGATGAGGTGGTCGCGCAGAGAAACAAGGTTGAACAGGAGCTTATCAACCTTAAGGATTATATCTTGAGTATCTATGAGGAGGGGTTCAACCAAGCCCTTGACCAAGTGGTTCTTTTATACGGGGTGTCGGCTAATGACAATGGATTTGACATTGGGAAAGATGTTTTCTAGGGTTGAATGATCCCAGTGAAGGACATGTTGGCTAAGAGGGCTGAGGAGACTGGGGAGGTTAAAGGGATGGATGACGAGGGGGAGGCCGAGGAGGAGGAGGATCATGAAGCCGAGGAGGAGGAGGCTTCAGCTGAAGGTGGCTCCGACGGGGCCGAGTAGTTGTGAATATTTTCTTTTTCTTTGCATCATTGGGGGTTATGCTTTTTGTTGTTACTTGACCTCCCACCTTAATCATTTTGTAAAACTTCCTCTATCAATGCAATTATTATTTTGTCTAAGTGTTGACCATGTTACTCTTTTCTCTTTTCTTATGTTTGCTTTGGTTGAATAATATATGTTTTTCAATCATTAGATGTAGTCATGGTTGTTATATGTTGATATTCATGGAGTGAGGGCTGAGCTGTTTCTCGGCCTCTATACCAATCATTTTAGACTGGGTTTCAAATTGAGGGCCCAGGTGTTTCTCGGCCTCTTTACCAATAGGTTTAGATTGGGTTTCAAAGTGAGGCTAAGGTGTTTCTCAGCCTCTATACTAATCATTTTAGATCGGGTTTCAAAGTGAGGGTCGAGGTGTTTCTCAGCCTATATACCAATCGTTTTAGATTGGGTTTTAGAGTGAGGATCGAGGTGTTTCTCGACCTCTATACCAATTGTTTTAGATTGGGTTTCAGAGTGAAGGCTGAGGTGTTTCTCGACCTCTATACCAAACGTTTTAGATTGGGTTTCAAAGTGATGGCTGAGGTGTTTCTCGACATCTCTACCAATCGTTTTAGATTGGGGAAAGTGGAGTATAGAGGGAGAAGAGTTTTAGATTGCTGAATAACCTCAGTTTATTGGAGCCTCGTTAAAGCCTTCCCAACCAAAGCCCTCTTTAGCGAAAAAGACTGAGTTACGAAAGAGTGCTCAAGAGTACACAATATTTTGAAGTACAATTTTAACTGAAATAAAACTTGAGGTTCGATGCATTCCATGTCCTCGGTATTGCTTTCCCTGATAAATGTTCTAGGCGGTCTGCTCCGCTCCCTGCTACTTGTCGGATTCTGAAGGGTCCTTCCTAATTAGCGGAGAACTTGCCTTCGCTTTTTCGTGCTTCACTCCTCATTCTCCAAACCAGGTCTCCAACGTGAAAGCTTCTCGGCACTACCTTGGAGTTATACTTTCTTTCTGCTTTCCTTTTACTTGCTTCTTCTCAAACTCGGGCTTTGTCTCTTAACTCGCAGATTAGGTCCAGGCTGGCTGTAGGGCTTTCTTGGTTGAGATCTGGGTTGAACACCTTGGTTCACCCAATTCAACTGGTAACATAGCATTTGAGTTGTAAGTGAGGTTGAATGGAGTTTCTTTAGTGGACGACTGCGATGTGCACCTGTACGCCCATAAAACTTCTAAGAGCTCCTCGATCTATCTTCCTTTAGTCGTGCCCAGTCTTTTCTTTAATTCATGTAGGATGACCTTGTTCGCGGCCTTGGCCTGCCCATTAGTTTGTGGGTGTTCTACTGAGCTGGTAATGAAGCGAATGTTTTGTAGAATTCCTGAAGCCCTTGATCAATGAATTGTCTCCCATTGTCTTAGATGATGGTGTTCGGCAGTCCAAACCTGCACATTATGTTCTTCCACACGAATGCTTTAACCTTATTAGTTGTGATAGAGGCTAACGGTTCAGCCTCTATCCACTTAGTAAAGTAATCAACTGCAACTAAAATAAACTTATATTGCCCCTTCCCAGGATTGAATGGCCCGATAATGTCAATTCCCCACTAAGCAAATGGCCATGGAGAGCTCATTTGATGCAATGTCTCTGGCTTGGTTCTCAAAATATTGCCAAACTCTTGGCATTTTTGGCATTTCTTGAATATTTTGCGGAGTCACTCTCCATAGTTGGCCAGTAGTACCCAACCCTCAATGCTCTTGTCGCCATGCTGCGTCCCCGTGAATGGAGACCGCATATTCTCGTACGCAACTCGACCATTACATACTTAACTTGATCTTTACTGATGTACTCCAACAGTGTCCTTGACTAACTTCTTCAGTATAGCTCTTCTCCAATAAGGGTATATCTTGCACACTTTGGCTTCATGATTGTCTCCTCGATCACTTTACATGTTCCATCTTTCAAGAACTTGATGATGGGTGTCGTCCAACACTCATTGTCCTCCTCGACGGCCATGACTTCTTCTCCAACGATTATATTGGGCGTTGGGACTGTCATTTGTGTCACCGAATGATATTGATTTTTATTTTTAGTGCTTGCAAGTTAGGAGAGTAAATCGACCCTTGTGTTTTGTTCTCTTCTGGTATGCTTTATCTTAGCCGCCTTGAAGGTTGACAAGAGGCTCACCACTTTATGGTGGTATTGCATCGTCATGTTGTCTTTTACTTGAAACTCCCCAATCAAGTGACCAATTGTTAACTTTGAATCACTTCGACATTGGATCTCCTCAGCTCCCATTTCCTTATCCAGGTTCAAACTCACGATTATGGCTTTGTATTCGGTCGGATTGTTGGTTGTTTTGAAGTCATATCTCAAGGACTATTCAGTGGTTAGCCCCGTCGGTCCTTCCAGAATGATCCTGACTCCACTTCCTTTGGTATTTGATAATCTGTCCACGTATATGGTCCATTGAGCTTGTTGAGCATTGGCACTTGTTGGTTCAGGACTTAGCTCCACCACGAAGTCAGCTAACTGTTGGGAATGTATTGGTTCCCTTGGCTCATAACTTATTCCAAACTCAAATAACTCAACCAACCACTCTATCATTCGTCCCGCAAGGTCTGGTTTCGTCAAAACCTTCCTAATGGGGTAGTCGGTCTTCACCACAATTGGGTGGCTTTGTAAATGGGCTCTCATTCTTTTGGCTGTATGCACTAGCGGCAATGCAACTTTCTTAATTGTTTGATATTGCTTCTCAGCATCCTGAAGTTTATGCTTACAAAATACACAGACTTTTGCACTTAGTTGGTCTCTTGGACGAGAACTGAACTAATGGACTCCTCAGAAATTGATAGGTATACCATGATGGTTTGGCCGTGTACTGGTTTTTATATCACGGGCATGGTTGCCATGAACTGCTTGAGCTGCGTTAAGAGTTCCTCACTCCTGGCTCCATTCAAATTTGTTTCTCTTCTTGAGCAGTTTGATGATTGGGCCTGTCTTCTAGGCCAATTTTGGAATGAATCTGGACATGGCAGTTAACTTGTCAACCAGTTTCTGTATTTCTTTGTCGTTCTTTGGGCTTCTCATTTCCATAGTTGCTTGACACTTATTAGGATTTGCTTCTATCCCTCTATGCGTAAGCATGAATCCCAGGAACTTCCCACCTTCTACTCCAAACACACATTTGCTAGGATTCAACCTCATATTGTACTTTCATAGAGCTTGAAAAAGTTCAAGGAGGTCGGCCTTGTGTTGTTTGCATGAATCAAACTTGACGACGATATTTTCAACATATACTTCAACATTTCTTCCTATTAGGCCATGAAATACCTTATCCATGAGCCGCTGGTAAGTGGCCCCCGCATTCTTAAAACCGAATGGCAAGACCTCATAGTAGTAGTTGACATCCTCTGTCATGAAGGCGGTCTTCTCCTTATCTCTTGGATGCATCTTGATTTGATTGTGTCCTGAGTAAGCATCCAGGAAGCTGAGGATCCTGTGTTCTGCGACTCCGTCTACTAACCTGTCAATACTTGGCAAAGGATAAGCATCCTTTAGGCATGCTTTGTTGAGGTTTGTGTAGTCGGTACACATCCTCCACTTGTCGTTAACCTTCTTTACCATCACTACGTTGGCGAGCCAGGTCGCATACTTGGCTTCTTTGATGAAGTTGGCACTGAGTAACTTGTCAATCTCATCCTTTGTTGCCTGCCTCTTCTCCTCGCCCTGCTTCCTTTTCTTTTGTGCGATGGGTCTGACATCTTTGTAGACTGACAACTTGTGGGACATTACCTCAAGATCGACCCCTGACATGTCTTTGGCCGTCCATGCAAACATGTTGGCGTTCTTGACTAGTTATTGTATCATGTGTGCCTCTTCTCTTCCCAGGGATATGACAAGCTTAGTGTCGTGTTCCTTATCAATGAGTTCTATTTGGATCACGTCTTCACTAGGTTCCACTCACACTTCATCCATTCATAGGTCGAGGTCGGTTACATTTACGCTTCGTACCTCTTCCTTTCCTCTTGTCCTTTTGCTGAACTTTCCATGTTCTGACTTTATTGGTTCCAACCTTAGGCTGGCGACATAACATTCTCTTGCAGTTTTTTGTTCTACGTGGATCGCCATGATATCTTTCATGGAAAAGGGAAATTTCATGGACAAGTGGGGAGTGGACACAATGGTGCCGAGTTGGTTCAGCGAAGGTTGTCCTAAGAGGACATTGTAGGATGTGTTGCCCATGTACCTCAACTTATCCAAGTCATGCGCAGGCTTCTTGCACATGTTGTCCGCGAAGGGGCCTGCACGAAGCGCTGTTACCAAGTGGTGCAAGGCAACGTTAGGATCTAAGTTCCAAATCCGTAGAGTTAGCTTCCTGAACCTTTCCATGAAGGTTCTCGAAGTCTCACCTTTCTCTTGTTTTATGTTAAACAAGGTATCGAACCGACATGTTGAGGCTTGCTAGTGGCAAACTGGGTTGAACTTGCCCACCAGCATCTCAAAACTGTCAATGGAGTGTGGTTGTAGATGAATGAACCAATTCATAGTTGCTCCCTTCAGTGAGGTAGGGAATATGAGGCATAATATTGCATCGTTGTTTATGTACAAGCTAATTTGGGTGACAGATGTCTACGTGTTCATCTGGGTCAGTGGTCCCATTGTATCGTTCTATGCTCAACCCCTTCTAATGAAGAGGGAGCTCAACATTCATGATTCCACCAACAAAAGGATGTCTTCGACTTCCTCCTGCTTGGTAGGAGTAGTAGGTATGATGAATGGTTGAGGCACACTTCGAACCTCTAAGATCAATCTGATTCACAGCGGTACGCTTGGTACCATCTCCCTCTGAGGGGGGGGGGGGGATTGGGGACAACTACGTAGTATCTCCTTCATTTCTTTGTTCACGCGTTTCAAGGCATTGACCTCTTCTTCATTTTTTCACCTCATGGAGGCCATTTCCTGTTGCAATGCGGCAAATACGACTAAAGGGTCGTCGACCATGTTGATGCGCTCCTGTCTTTGGTTTTGTAGTTTGCTCCTTGTTGATACCGTAGAAATCTTTGTCTATGCTTTTCTCGGCCCCACAGTAGGCGTATTGTTCTTACGGGACCTTAAGGCTAAGAACAATACTTCCAAGGTGTCAACTGGGTCGGCTCCTCCATTAATCTCTAGTCTCTAACATCTGGAACAATAGAGGAGGTATCTGCAGAAGACACTCTGACGCTCAAGTCAGTATTAGATTATCAAAGGTTTTTTGTATGACTTAGAGTAGATAGAAAGTATCTGCTCCTGTGTCACTATTATTCACTATTTATAATAGTATATGTAATGATTGTTTTCTTACTTTCTGTCAGGGGAAGATGTGTAGCTTCTTCTGTCAGAGACATGATTGTTCTTCTGCACTCTGTATCAGGAGAAGATGTAAGGTTCACTCAACTTTACTTTTATCAGAAAAAAGGTACATCGTTTATTGGAATTCGTTCCTGTATCAGAGATTAAGTGTTTGTTCTAATGTAGAAAAAATAAAGAAACTGGTCTGTGAGATGTGGCCAAACACAGTTAACTTATGTACTTTTCATGATAAACGACTTGTGAGTATGAGTAACAACCTATTGAGCCTAGGTGATTGTTTTCCCCATATTTTCAATTGACGGTATAGTACAAACTTAATTCCATAAACTAACTTAAATGTTTATATTCATTAAAAGGAACGACTTCATAAAAATTAATGAATAAATATACATATTAAAATTTAATTTTAAACTTAAGAATACAAAACTTTAATAAGTTTTTTTTACTATTCTAACCTAATTTTGAGTCACTACTCCTTCATATCCCAAAAACAATTAATTGTGGCATAAAACCGCTAATTAATTCTAGACTTAAGAAATCAATTATGTTAAATTATAAAATTATATAAAAATATACTTTAACGTATAAAAACTTTATTGTTATCACTACAAAAACCTTTATTTTCACCATTTAATTATAATTATCAAGACTTCTGTATGCAACTGGTTGCCCAACTAATTTCTAATGGATTTTCCAAAAATTTGAAATGCAATTAACATAGAAAAAAGAATGAAAAATTATATATCTTTGAAAATAATTTACCTTTTCTAAGAAAATTATTTAGCCGATATTTAGCTTTTCCACCTTAATCGGAATAGCGTATACAAAACCATATGGCATTCAGAAGGCCATTTAATACATTTTGCAGTACATATTAATTTATTTTATATCATTAATAATAAAATTATTGTTTTTTGAAGTAGCATTTATTTTATTATATAAAAATATGTTTCTAGTCTGTCAAAACTCTAATTACACATACAATATATATATATATATATATATATATATATATATATATATATATCATTGTTGTAGTTTGTTATTTACTATTTCTAATTATTTTAAATTACTTTTTAAAATATTTAATTTATTAAATAATATTTGAATAATAATAATAATAATGAAACTTAATCTAATTTGACTCAAAGTTGCACGATAATTTTATATAATTACATATCTTTGCGTAATTTATTTTCATAAAAAGAAACATTTTCATTTAAACTTACAAAAACTAGTTTGTGGACGTATTTCCAGACGAGATACCTGGATTACCTCCTAAACGAGAAGTTGAGTTCTCAATTGATTTGGTGCCTGGAATAGGACTAATCTCGACGACACTTTACAGAATGTCTCCTGCTGAGTTAAGTGAATTGAAGAAGTAAATTGAAGAGTTGTTAGAAAAGCAGTTTATTCGACCTAGTGTATCGCCATGGGGAGCTCCAGTGTTGTTGGTTAAGAAGAAAGATGGGAGTTCTCGGTTGTGTGTGGATTATAGGAAGTTGAATAAGTTGACAATCAAGAATAAGTATCTTTTGCCGAGAATTGATGACTTGATGGATCAGTTGAGTGGAGCAACTGTATTCTCAAAGATAGACTTGAGGTCTGGGTACCATTAGATTTTGGTGAAAGCTAAAGATGTGCAAAAGACAGCTTTTAGATCTCGTTATGGGCACTACGAGTATGTGGTAATGCCTTTTGGGGTAACAAATGCTCCAGCTATATTCATGGATTACATGAATAGAATCTTTCGTCATTTCTTAGATAAGTTTGTTGTAGTATTTATAGATGACATTCTTATCTACTTAAGGACTAAGGAAGAGCATGGAGAACATCTAAGGTCGGCGTTAGAGATTTTGAGGGAGAAGCAACTGTATGCCAAACTCTCTAAGTGTGAGTTATGGTTAGAAGAGGTGAACTTTTTAGGACATGTGATTTCAGGTCAAGGGATCTCCGTAGATCCAGCTAAAGTGGAAGTAGTGTTAAAGTGGGAACGTCCTAAGACGGTTACCGAGATAAGGAGCTTTGTGGGTTTAGCTGGTTACTATCGAAGGTTCATTAAAGATTTTTCAAGGATGGTGACACCTTTGACACAACTGACTCGCAAAAATCAACCTTTTGCATGGACCGATAGATGTGAGCAAAGTTTCGTAGAGTTGAAGAAAATGTTGACTAGTGCTTCTGTGTTGGTGATTCCTGATACCAATAAGTCATTTGAAGTTTATTGTGATGCTTCACATCAGGGTTTGGGTGGTGTTTTAATGCAAGAGAAGAAAGTAGTGGCCTATGCTTCGAGGCAACTCAAAGTTCATGAGAAGAATTACCCTACTCATGACTTAGAGTTGGCAGCTGTGGTGTTTACATTGAAGATTTGGAGGCACTACTTATATAGGGTTCAGTTTCAAGTGTTCAGTGATCACAAGAGTTTGAAGTACTTGTTTGATTAGAAAGAGTTGAACATGAGACAGAAAAGGTAGATGGAGTTTTTGAAAGACTATGACTTCCAACTAATGTACCATCCGGGGAAAGCTAATGTGGTGGCAGATGCTTTGAGTAGGAAATCAATTTATATGTTAGCTTTGATGATTGAAGAGCATAAATTGATTGAGCAGTTTAGAGATTTGAATCTGGAGGTGAAGTTTCACATAGATCATATTAGTTGTGGTAAGTTAACCATAACTAATGAGTTCTTTGGAAGAATCAAGGAGAAGCAGTTGGAGGATTCTAATCTGAGGCACATTGTGGATGTGCTAGGATCAGAGAAAGCAAGAGACTTTGAGTTGGGAGCTGATGGGTTGTTGAGGTTCTAGGGCAGGTTGTGTATACCTGCAGATGAGGAGCTGAAGATAATGATTCTTGAAGAAGGTCATAAGAGTCATCTTAGCTTACACCCAGGTATGACTAAGATGTATCAAGATTTGAAGGAATCCTTTTGGTGGTCAGGTATGAAGAAAGACATAGCTCAATATGTGGCTGCATGCTTAACATGTCAGAAAGCTAAGGTAGAGCATCAGAAGCCTGGTGATTTATTGCAACAGTTAGATATTCCTGAGTGGAAATGGGATAGCATTGCTATGGATTTTGTTACCCATTTGCCAAGGTCAATGAGGGGTCATGATACAGTGTGGGTGATAGTTGATCGGCTGACTAAGAGTGCTCATTTTCTGCCTGTGAATCTGAGAATATCTATGGCCAAGTTGGCTCATATATATATTAAGGAAATCGTCAGATTGCATGGAGTGCCTTCTAGCATAATATCTGATCGAGACCCCAGGTTTACATCACAGTTTTGGCAAACTCTTCAACATGCTTTGGGAACCAAGTTGAGAATGAGTTCTACCTATCATCCTCAAACCGATGGGCAGTCAGAGCGAATAATCCAATCTTTGGAAGATTTGTTAAGGACTTGTGTGTTGGATCATTTGGGTGTTTGGGATGAGATGTTGCCTTTGGTGGAGTTTACATACAACAATAGTTATCATGCCAGTATTGGGATGGCACCGTATGAAGCTTTGTATGGCAGGAAGTGTAGAACTCCTCTTTGTTGGTATCAGGATGGAGAAGCAGTGTTGGTAGGACCAGAGTTGCTTCAGCAGACTACTGAGAAGGTGAAACAGATTCAAGAAAGGATGAAGAGTTCCCAGAGTAGGCAGAAGTCTTATGCAGATCAAAGGAGGAAGCCTTTGGAGTTTGTAGTTGGAAACCATGTATTTATGAGGGTAACGCCTACCAAAGGTGTAGGAAGGGCTATCAAATCAAGAAAGTTATCTCCTAAGTTTGTTGGACCTTATCAGATTCTTAGAAAGATAGGACCAGTAGCTTATGAGATTGCTTTACCCCCTCAGTTAGCCAACCTACACAATGTATTTCATGTGTCTCAGCTGAGGAAGTATGTGCCTGATTCTAGTCATGTTCTAGAGATGGATGAAGTACATATCAAAGACAATTTAAGCTTTGAAGCTCAACCAGTCAAAATTGAGGATCGGCAAATCAAACAACTCAGGGACAAGACCATCAGCATGGTAAAAGTGTTGTGGGATGGTGATTCCACTTGGGAGTTAGAGGAGACTATTAAGTAATCTTACCCTCACCTCTTTGCTGGTAAGGCAATTTTTGAGGACGAAAATTTTTGCTGTTGGGGATAATTGTAAGGCACAGAAACCTTATAAAAGTAAAAGTCGTGTGCCTGCACCTCCAGTTCCTTTTCTTTTCTCTCTCTCGTTCTCTCAAGCTCTCCCTTTTCTCTAATTTTCCTCCTCATATCTCATCTATTTTAGATTCTGATCATACCTTACAGTAGCTGGGGAGTTAGGGATCATTTCTAACCGATCAGAATCTCAAACAGAGTAAGTTCATATTTGCTCTAAAGATCCGTTATTCTCTATTTTTCCTTAGGTTATTGTCATCAATCTTAGTAGGGACAGTTGAGAAAAGTACTTCTCTCAACTTAATTAAGATTATACTAAAATTTGGTTTTATTCTGATAACTTTCTCTAGATCCCTAGATTTTGAGATTAGCATCTTTATCGGGTGGAAGAATTGTTGTAGAGATCTTCATCAGGTAAAGGAAGCTAGTAACTTGTTTTATACTAATTAGTTACTTTCAAATATAACTTTAGGATAAAGTACTTGAATATGTGATTGTCAATGCTCAAGTCTTTCTTACAGGTCTGACTGGTCTTTGAGCACTGAATATGTTTGATTATTTATCTTGATTTGATGTGATTTGACCTGATTTGAGTAATGATGTTCGAAAGTAATATGTGAGAACTTTTGATTGTTGTTTACTAGATTGAATATGACTTGT
>Ga0209489_106762_pt1 | contig 18009 bp, 9 predicted proteins | sample SiratrowhiteBW_FD_187527 | JGI IMG/M metagenome (GOLD analysis project Ga0209489, IMG submission 187527) | Root nodule microbial communities of legume samples collected from California, USA - Siratro white BW (SPAdes) (version 2) | ecosystem: Host-associated > Plants > Roots > Nodule | place: USA...
ATATATATATATATATATATATATATATATATATATATATATATGTAAAACTTATTATTTAATATTTCGTTTAAGATAAAAGTTATTAATTAGTAGCATATGATATTAAGATGATAATTTTTAATTTTAGAGAACGAAAAATAAAGAAATTCTTTTATAAAAATCAAAATTAAGACTCTCTCATTTTATTTGGATTATATTTAAGTCTATAATCTATTATACTATTTTAAATATAAAAAACATATAAATACACGTGACTAAGAGATAAGTTGACATCAAATATCTAATAATCTTTCAATAGAAGGAATGACATATTATTAATTGGTGTCATATAGGTCACACTTTAGACTATGTGATTTATTAAATATTATTCTTGGGTTTCAATTCATTTTTACCCGAAACATATTTAATTTGAATGTACACAATGCAGTGCTATTGTGTTTTTTAATAAAAAATTTGTTTAGTTTCTTAAAAAAATAATATCTTATTCCTTTCTTTAATATAGTTTACAAAACACGATTATTTGAATTAAATATATGATAGCAAAATTTGTGTTTTTATTTAGATAAAATTAATATTAGTTTTAATATTATTATTAGTATTATTAATATTATTTTTATTAAAAATACTTTTAAAATTATTATTAGTATTATAATTATAAATATTATTATTAATATGATTATTATTATAAAAATTGTCATTATAAACATTATTATTATTATTATTATTATTACCAATATTATTATTTTAATTGTTATTTGATTTATATTATTATTATTATTATTATATTAAGTATTATCAACGAAATGAATTTGTTAGTAAATTGGCATAAATACGTCAATTTGCTGTTGGTAAAAAATTTGCTGATGGGTTTACCAACAGATAATTTCACAGTAATTTTTTTTTATTATAAATAATTTTTAAATTATTATTATTAGTATTATTATAAATATTATTATTGTCATTAATATTATTATTACCAATATTATTATTTTTATTTTAAGTATTATTTTTATTGTTATTTGATTTATATTATTATTATTATTATTATTATTTTTATTATTTTTTTTATTATTATTATTAATATATTAAGTATTATCAATATAATGAATTTGTTAGTAAATTGGTAAAAACCTGTAAATTTACTAATGGATTTACCAACAAATAATTTGACGGTAACTTTCTTTTGCTGATAATTAGCGACGGATTAAATCCATCGATAAATTTGTCAATAATTAACGACATATTAAATTTATCATCAATGATATTTTACCGACGAATAAAATTTTGTCTGTAACTTTTTGTTGGTAATCTGACTTTTTCTTATAGTGTAGATATCCCATCAAGAGAAAGTTAAATGTATTTTCAATATTCAAGAAATTCAAAGCATTAATAGAACTTAAAAACATAAAAGAACTAAGTATCAGAGGACAAATAATGTAGGAGAATACGTAGATGAAGATTTTCTTTAGCATTATGTATGTAAAATGGTATTATGAGACAATTTTCTATTCCATATACACCTCAACAAAATAATGTGATTGAATATATGAATAGAACTTTCCTAGATATAACAGGAGTTATGCTGGGAACAATAGGAGTGTTAAAGTTTTTGGAAAAAGTAGTTAACATCGCATGATACGTGATAAATCGACCAATGTCAACAACTATTGGTTTGAAGACACTGATGGAGATGTGGAAATAAAAACTAACCAATTATTTCCTTACATGTATTTGGTTATCTTGTGTACATGATGTACAACTCCCAGAAAAGAACATAGTGGGATCCAAAATCCAAGAAATGCATATTTTTGGGCTATGTTGGCAATGTGAAGGGGTATTTCTTGTGGGATGCCATTATTCGCAAGGATGTTGTTAGTAGATATGTATGTTTTAGAAAAAATGAACTACAAAAGTAGTAGAACTCAAAAGGCTTTGAAAACAAAGTTTCAATGTTGACCAAATATTTTTACAATTTAAAGCATGTGTCCAGATGTTGGTACGAGATATTTGATTCCTTCCTTGTTAGCTTTGAGTACAACATATTGAGTTTATACCATTATAACTAATACACTAGGTTTGATGATAATGATTTTACCATCTTCTTGTTGTATATGAATGACAAGTTGGTGACAAGTCTCAATAAAGCTCTAATCTAATAATCAAAGGCACAATTGGTTAAGGAGTTTGATATGAAGGACTAGAACTAGTAAATAAAATTTTAGGGATGTAAATTCATCGAGACAGTAATATTTAACTTTTATCCTACTTTCTATTAATTGTAAGTTATCTTCAAGTATGAGTCATAACAATGAAGCTGAGAGGATGTGTAGAAAATAGGAAAAACATATTAAGGGGGAGTTGAATTGTATTTTGAATAACTTTATTAAAACTTTTAGTATATATAATCTTACAATGATTACATAGACGATAATTTTGTTTGGGAATCAACTTATTAATAGCCTTTTGACCTATATTTGTTTGATGGAATGTGACAGGTGCAACTTTATAACTTAACATATTTGCTTTGTTTTAAGCGTTTAGAAGTTGGTTCTCACATTAAGTTAGTGTAGATATTAATAATATGCAATGTAAAGAAGATATGGAGGAAAAGAGACACACAAGATATTTTTACACCAGTTCGTTTCATAAAGAAAACTACATCCAGTTCTCAATTAACATATTGAGTTCCATTGAGCAAACTAATGCTATAAAGTTACAAACAAGTATTATTCCGGGTCGTAGCCACTCCTAGCTAACCCCTTGAGTATTCTTTGAAACATTGTCACTTTTGGCTAAACTAAATATTATTTGGAATGTAGTCACTCCTAGCTCGAATGAATATTCTTTCAAACACAACCACTATTGGCTAAAATTGAGTATTGCATGGATGCAGTCTTTCTTGGCTAAAACGAGTATTGATTGGAACACAATCACTCCTGGATAAAATGAGTATTGTTTGGAACACAACCCCCTACTAAAATCAAGTATTGTTTGAAACACAATCATCCCTAGCTAAAATGAGTATTCTTTCGGATCGTAGTCGTTCCTACTAAATTATTTAAGAGCATTCCTTGAATACAACCATTTCTGATTAATAACTAAGTATTCTTTACCAAACCTACTCCTGGCTAAGATAAAGAATTTATTTGAATGGTGATCAACAAATCATAGGGTTTGCTCACTAGTGAGGGATGTTGTCTTTTATGCACTTTCTTTTAGTTTATTAAGCGAACATGAATAATGTTATCTATGAAACTTTCTTATGGCACAAAAATTTGAGCAACATTTTTGCACTATGCAACATGATCTCTTTGTTCTTCTTCTTAATGAATTGCTTAAAATAGGCACTAAAGAATTTATTTGATGCAAATATGTTTTTGGCCATTGAGTAGTTTTGGCTCACTTGAATGTCATTCTTGCATTTAATGAGTTTGATACTAAAGGATGCATTAAATGTATTCCATGCAACATTAATTGTTCTTTTCTTCTTTATGAAACATAGTTAGATATACTTATCTCGTCTTGGATAATGTGCCTATACTTGAATTTTCCTAAAGGGTATAATTGTACAAAACATATAATCTTTCTAGAGTTGATAATGCTATCGTCAGGGAGTTGTTGAAGAAAGTAGTTCTATGTCTTCATCCAAGGGGTCATCTTATGTGGCTTATGCTTGAACATGTATTTTTATAGATGAAAGTAACATATATTTCTTGCAACACAAAATAAGTATATAGATGTTTGTGTAGTACGAGGTTTGCTTAAATCTAAGTACATACCATTTGAGCATATCAAATGTTTTATTTGACATGAAAGAAGATAACACAATGTTGTATCATCTAATAGACCAAACACTTGTGTCTTACATGATCTATTGTTGAATGAATAATATCGTCTTATAAATGAAGTATAACCATGTTTAATACTTAGTTATTTTTAACATTGAATCAAAATCATGGGTGTTTACACTTTTCTCTAACAATCTCCACCCTTTTTATGATATTTAAAACAACTAAATTTAAACATGATAAATCTCAAAAATAGGTTCAACATATAAAGTTTTCACAAATTAGTTTCAACACCAAATAGACTCATTGAATATATATTATATATATATATATATATATATATAATAAAACATAAGTTTGATGGGTTGTCAAACTTTCAAACTAATTAGGTCGAATTAAATCTAACTAATATATCCTTTTAAATTTTTATTAGAAAGTGATTTGAGTGCAAATGTTACATCAGAGCATATAATTAAGATAAAGTAATTTTAGTATAGAATAATTGAATTGTTTTGCTTAAAAAAAAACATCATACTTTATAACAAAGTTTATTACAATTTAGTACATAGGCCAAAACAATACTAAAGACTCTGAGACTGAAAGCACCCCCTAAGCTTGTGAACTTTGATAGTTTCTTCTCTCTTTGCTCTTGCTTTTCTCATCTTTCTTATTTTCTCCCTTTAGCAAGAGTTATCATGATCTTTATATAATCATTCCCCTTAACTTATCTCCCCTTGTCAAGTAATTCTCCCTTATAAACTATTCTTTTTATGCTAGTTCTTCAGATATAATTCTCACTCCTTTTAAGCAACATAAAAAAAGGGGGCGAACACTCATCAATCAACCTGCTTCATCACTTCATCATCTGATGAAAGAACCATTGAAGTTGAAGACGTTATTGGCAACAAAGCTTAGGTTTGAGTCCTGGTAGAAAAGTGGTTATAGCTCTTCACTTGATAGCTTCCTTAATATCTTATTCATGAGCCAATACTTCTAGTTGAAGCATGGCACTAGCTATGTCTAAATCAGATTTGATGCAGGTTCTCACTGAGGAGAAAATAAGCTTGTCTTGCTAGATTAGGATAGAAAATGAATTAGCATATTGACAAGACCATAATGAAAGCGTGTTGAGTCTGAGAGGTGTAGAAGTACAGCTTCTGCACCCTGCTCAGTTGAGCTTGAGATGGAGGAAACAACATATCCACACAAGGAGTTCTTAGTAGTGCATATGGATGAGTAAAGAATTTCTCTTCATGAAAGAGTACTAATGTATGCATAGACGATGCATAGAATTGTTACATGTGTATGAGATCATGATCATACCAAAATTCTAGATCCTTTTCCAATATAATTTGCATATCCAAGTGTGTTGGTCTAATTGAGGGGTCTCGTGCACATTGTCAAAGGATTTTATCATCTTCTTTAACTTGTACCTTCTCCTTTGCCTTATATATAGAGAAGGGCATATACGTGTGTTGTCTATCAAGCCTAAGGATTGATTTCTTCTTCTAGTTATGCTTGGATGTATAAACTCAATGGAAAATATAGTACCAATACATCTTGAGAGTGTCTGTGCCATTCCTGTAGCAGCACTTGAAGCATCATTTAAAGCTTAAAAAGTCAACATGATCTTTCCATTCTTAACATGCATCACTTCCCTCAAGATTGATAGGATCGAGATCATATTGGACTTGCATGCAGGTTGGTTTAGATTGATGAATCCAATGAAGGAATAGGTCAACTTAAACTACTACAACAATCATCTCATCAGACTGACTGACTTGCTAAAGTGTATGTCATAATCATGGATAATGTCCAATTCCCAAGTATCAACATTTGTTGAGAAAATTCTTTAAGTTGATAGAGAGTGCACCATTATCATATTTGATCCATCTATTAAGACTTTGAGTGCTTGAGCTCTTGGTTGACATAAAGGAAGAGGAGGCAAGCCTAGATTATGATGCCTAACATTGTTTGAAGAGACTTCATCTTCACACCTTCTTCTCCATCCAGTCTAAAGGAGATAAACCCCTAACTCCTTTGCAACCAAGTTTGATAATGTATGCACGTGACATGTTGTACTCAATTTCAGACCTCACAATCCAACATAGTGTGTGCTTGTCACTTGTTGTCTTCTAAGGATTTAAGAGGCCTTATGAATCACCAATTGCAGTGGGGATAGACGACAATGGCTGTTAGGAAACAACCACTACTCTGTCAGCTACATTGATTTATCAACTAGTACACAGTTGGGACTATGAAACTTTAGCAACCACTATTCTCTAATAAAATAGATGCATGAGATGGTGCCTTGAGGGGATGGACTAATCCTCATCCTCTAAAGCATATTCTAGCAATACTAACTCATCTTATGCATTTTAATAGGACATACTAGCATCTTCTTATGTTGAGAGAGTGATCATCGTCTATACATCAATCATATCTATATGAGTGTCTCTTATGAATACCATGGAGATAGGTGAAGCATCAATGACCATGTAATTAGTGGTCACATCATTTACATTTGTGACAACATCTTCTTAAGTTGATTGGGTGATAAGGAGATGGTTGATTTAATTTGTTTAAAATGTTTTAGAAGTTGATTGTCACAATAACTCTCCTTAAGTTACAATATATATTAATAATATGCAATGTGAAAGAGATAGAGAGAAAGAGAGATACATAAAATATTTTTATGTTGGTTCGTTTGACAAAGTTCATCTAGTTCTCAAAAACCGATTGAGTTCTACTAAGCAAACTAATGTTGCGAAGTTTGAACAAGTATTCTTTAAGCTTGTAGCCACTCCTGGCTAACCTCTTCGAGTATTCTTTGGGAATGTAATCACTCCTAGATAACCCCTTGAGTATTTTTTAGAAATGTAGCCACTTCTGGCTAACCCTTTTGAGTATTCTTTGGGTGTGTAGCAACTCCTACCTAACCCCTTGGTTATTCTTTAGAATGCAACCACTCCTATCTAAGACCAAATACAATTACTTCTAGCTAAAATGAATATTTTTTGGAACACAATCACTCATGACTAAAATGAGTATTCTTTGACACACAAACACTCTTGACTAAAATAATTATTCTTTTAACAACAACCATTTTTGGCTAATAACCGAGTATTTTATATCAAAAAAACACTCCACACAAGGTTGCTCATTAGATAGGGATAACACCTTTCGACTTATAAAAATTTTGTACACTCTTTTAGTTTGATACATGAACACGAATAATGTAATATACGAAGCTTCTAAGGGCACATAAATTTGAACAGCATTTTAGCACTATGCAACAAGGTCTCTTCTTTTCTTCTTCTTGATGAGTGACTTTAAATAGGTGTTGAATAATATAGTCGTTGCAAATCTGTCTCTGATTGTTGAGAAACTTCAACTCACTTGATTGTTGTTCTTATGTCTAATGAGCTTGATAAGGAAGGGGGCATTAAATGCACTTTATGCAACATTAATTGTTTTTTTCTTCTTCACCTAACATCTCAATGTTAAATGGAATGCTTACCACTAGGTGAAAAGCTTTAGCCAATAATCAAGCACAACTATTTCTACTGAAATCCTAAACCCTAATATATATATATATATATATATATATATATATATATATATATATATATATATATATTAAATGTATGTATAAAAAAACACGTACATAAGTATAAAAATTTGAACCTAGACTTTTATTTTAAATTTAAATTTCATTCCATAAATAAATATATTTTATATAAGTTATATATTTGTAAAATAAGTATTTTTTAAAATACTGTGTAACTTTTGTAAACGTTATCATTTTACATTTAATATATTTTTTTGTGTTACAAAATTTGTACTTTATTTATATGTAAATATATTATAATTTGATAGAGAATCATCAATAAAACAAATTAGGTAGACATATATTTGACCGAAAGACAATCTACATATAGTGAAAAAGGTAGGTTAGCGGCTACATTCACGGTCAACACTGGATTCCGCCATTGACGCAAACATGAAGGGAACAAGTGAACATCACCTTCATAATTAGCCCTAACCAATGTTCACATAAGAGTACACCAACACCTATAATTCACTCAGCTAAAAAGTAACGATCTTTACCTTAACCTATTTTTCCTCACAGTTGTTACAACTCAGTTATTACTTGATTAAAAAAGGGTTATATTCAATCTGAGGTCAAAAGTCTAAAGGCTATTCAAAGAATATGTTTAACTTTAAAGATTTGTTTCCTTCAAAATTTTAGATACACTTTAGAATATGATAAAGTCATGTTTTCTTATATATCCACAATTGTTTAATAATATGTATTCACGTGTTATTGATAGAAATGTTTTGGTTTCATTCAAATTTAACCTATTAAAGTTGTTCTATGATAATAAAGTATCTAATAAGCTCAATAGTAGTCATAGGAGCACTTATGATACTATTGAATTTTGACTTGACTCAACTGTATAAATTTTGTAAAATAGTATTTTCATCTCACTTATACGATTTATTTTTATTTCATTTCTATATATTTTCAAATTTTGTTGAGGATTTCTTTTCCAAATTTTACTATATTTTGAGTTAATGTTAAATTCTTGGCGAAATACATTTGTTTTTCATTTAAATATGAGTTAATTTGTTTGTATTTATTTTAAAATAAGTACTTTTAATAAAATATAAATTATTTATTTTAAATATAAATAGTTCTCTAATTTTTTAAGAAATAAATTCTAGTTTTTAAATCAATTATTCTTTAAAATTTACTTATTTTTAATACTTTTGTAAGAAATTTTTTGTGAGATGAATCATTAAATTCTACAAGTTCTTAAATAATCACTTTATCTTTCTAGTTTATTTAAACCCGTTTGGAAAATAAATTTTAAATTTAATTTAACTTCATATAATCAGTTTAAATTATAAGAATTAAATCTATTTATATATTATAATTTAGGAATAATATGTATGTATAACAAATATTGGATTATTTTATAAGTATTTGTGAAATTCTATTTTCTTAAAGTAAAGATTTTATATATTGAAGGAAAATGGAGTTATATTATTGTAAAAAAAATGAAATGTATATAATTTTAACAATTCATTTTGTTGGGTTCAAGGTCTTAGTAGTTGACTCATTGTGTGGTTGATGCACCACCACTGTTGGTACTTGTTAGGCACAATAGCTATAGTGTTGGTTGCCATATCTAGAGAAGAGAAGAAAGTGAGAGGGAGAGAAGGGTAATTTGGTTTTTTAATATGAATCTTTTTATTAATTATGGTCAAATTAAGAGAGAAAAGACAAAATAATGAGTATAACATGGATTTCACTTTTAAAAGAATGAGAAGTTGACAAGTTTGTCTTTATGAAATAAAAATTGTAAAAGGGGTTTTGAAACTAAAACTCACCAAACAAGTTAATTTCATCATCAATAATTTTGGTAATAGACGAATAATATTTCTATCCTTAACATTAAACTATCTTTCATTTTGTTTTTTTTTTCTTTTTGGTTAAAATAGTCCAAATTTTAGTTGAATTCAAAACTTTTGATGAATTGAGTTCAAGTGAAGTTTGTTCTATTTCTATCGAAAAAAGCAAACATATTCACATGCACATTATCAACAGTAAAGTAAAACTTTCAAGAGTCAAAGTATAGTGCTAAGAATATAAGATCTAACGCTTGAAGTTTTTTTCTTCTTTTGTCCATGTTAATATGGATAAAAATATAATTATTAAAATATTTATTTAAATTTTTTCTAATGTTTTATAATCAGTCGATTTCTACCATTTCTTTTTCCAAATTGTTCAGAAATTGATGCTTAAAAGTATAAAGGAAATTTGAGATTTTTGACATATATCATTGTCTAGTTTAGCAATCACTATTTGAATACAATTTTTAAGTAATTTTCTAAATAGAGCCCAGAAATACCAAAATATATAGTGTCATCAAATTCTTAAACTATTAACTATTAACAATATTATTAAATTTTTTCTGACTGTCTCAGTTTTAATATAAATTATCAAAATATTCATTATTATTCTCATAAGCCTGAAACAATATTTAATTTATATTCATTACTATCATGATTTATATTTCTAATAATATATAAATGCAGTAAAAAAAATATAAATGAATTAATGTTTCATTAACAAACTTTCTTATAAATTATAAGTATAAAAACTTATTCTTTGCTCATTAGCAATATATAAGATCTTATTGATAATATAAATTAAAATATTCATTAATAACATTACATTTGTCTTACTTTGATCGAGTGTAATTTAAAAAATTTATAAGTTCTATTTTTTCCATTGTAATCAGTAATAATTTAATTAAAAAAGAATTATTTCTCGTGTAGCCTACATAATAAGTTTAATTTGTTTATTATGTTAACAATAACTTAACAAAATGTAAAAAGGGTTTCTAAATATTATTTAACTATGATAAATTTTTATTTTTTATTTTTAGATTTCATTAACATTACATTTTATAATCTTAGTGAGGTTTACCTTATAAATTAATTTTACCTACAACAATGACTGAAAATGAATAATATGTATGAAAAATAATAATTTAAATGATAAATTTTTTTAAAAAATAATTATTGAATTATTTTTTCCCTTCTAACCAAAACTAATTTAAACAAGCAAAAGGGTTTCTCCAATCATGATGCGACCAAGCAAGAAATGCGCATTCCAATGAAGCAATTAAAAACTAAAATCTTGAAAAAGTTACTAAGTTTATCATTATATTGACCAAAAATGTTTATATCTATTCCAATGACCTAAAACTTGGCGGAAAACTTGGGAAGTCATTAAATGGGGGAAACCATAAAAGTACTTGATTATGACAGGTCTAACAAACTTGAGAGAGGTATATATATTCTTACGAGTTGATTAGTTAGTTTTTTTTTTTTTTAAATAAATCTTATTTTTATTTTCCCTTTCGTAAACTAATATTATAGTTATATGAATTAGCTTTTAGTTTGATTTTGTATTGTTAATTCACTATCAATATACTGTGTTACGTAAATGTTTTTTTTATGTAATTTTTATTATTTACATATGTTATTATTTATATTATGCTTAAACTCTTTTTAAGGTGTTACAAAAAATTGTAGAGGTTAATTTTGAATTTCATTAATAATTACTGCTTTGAAGTCAGGAAAGATTTATTAAATTTGCTGGAAGAGGTAGAAAAAAGACTTAAGAAATTTTTATATATACTTCTTCATGAAAATCAACTTAAAACAAGATAGTTTTGATATCTAATTAGTGGAGAATCTACCATTATTGCTTGATAAAGCTGATAAAAATCGTATGAAAAGTTTAAAAATAGGTAAAAAGGTTTTAAAGTAAACAATTCCCTTATGTACGGGTATATCCATTTACAACGAACTAGGATTTATACTTATCAATGTTAACATTAAATTTGTACTTTTATAAACCGACTTACAACCAATAGGATGTTTCCCTTAGGTTAAATCCACTAGAAACCAACTTTGATTCAATGCAAGAACATTTGATTTTTCTTACATTGTAGTTCTTCAACATTGAAATTTTACATCTTTAAAGTAATTTTGTGGTTTACAAAAGGAAGAAATATTGAAATAGAAAGCATAAAAAGTATGATGTAGGATAGATAATTATGAATAGGATGAGGAGTTCTTGAAGAATGCACACTTTAGTTTTACTTTACTAGATTCTTAGAAAAGAACATCAAATGTAGTATTGCTAGTGTTTTCATTAACATTGGGTGTAAGATCATTTAGGTATTAACATTTTGTGAGCATGCATAACTAATGGGAAAATTAATGAGTATCGGTCATAAAAATGGAAGGAAGATGTAATGGTGCTATGAGATGTATAATCTGTTATAAAAAGAGAATGACATGATTAAACTAAGAGGGGGTGAATTGGTTTTATTTATTGTTTTTTAGAAACTTACTTTCTTGAAATTATTTTTAGACTTGAAAACAAAATGCAATTATAGGTGGAACCAAAATTGATGAAAGAAAAGGTTTATAGCATAATACAGAACTATATAAGAAAAGAGGAGTTGAACAACATTATTTACATTAGTTAAGATCTTTAAAATCCTACATCTAGTCTTAACAATTCAACCTTAGAATTGTTTGTTTTACTAACTTTCACAAAGTTATAGAATCAACTCATGAACAAATTGAAGAGGATATACACCAACCCTTGATATTAAGAAGATATTAGCCCTTATCAACTCTTACAACCTAAGATGATATTTAACTTATCAACTCTTGATTACTAATTACAACAATAACATTGGAACAATCCAGTTACAACACATAAGAAAACAAAGAAATATGTTAACAATTACACAATAAAAGTAGTCATAAGATTAACACAATTACATTGCCTTGTTTGAAATCTTGTAAAATAAGTATAACGGAACGCTTAGAATTCTCAAAAGAGATTGCTTTGAATACTTGCTAATTCATGTATGAAACATAAAGTAAAGTTCTCTATTTATAGATTTGAAAATTATTAATTGAAAACAACATCTGACGCATTCAATTAATTATGTTGAGCATTATAATTGATTATTCTTTGTAAACTAATTGAGAACAATTTTGACTTTAATCAATTAGCATGTGTGTTAATCAATTAAATTAGATCTTTATTTAATTCTGGAACTCCTTTAATCCATTGTGAAATATTGTAATCAATTTTATACTGCAAACACTGAAAACACTAAAATTATATCTATGGTTTAATCACCTATTAATGAGATAATCAATCATCTTATGACTTCATCAAGAACAATTTAATTTATTAAACAAAAAATGTAACTGATTATTTGTTCTAAAAGTCCTTCAAAGCAATTTTTCCCTTTTTAAAAACATTTTATCTCGTTTTAAATTTGTTGTGTTAATCTTATGAACATCTTTGTGTGAGAAACTTGGATAACAAATACACAAAAAGCCAACACCTTTTAAACACATCTACAACAACTTCAACTTCATTCTTCATCACCAAAACACCATCTCTTGGGGCTTGAGCATCTTCAAGTCTTCAAGTCTAACATTATCCTTTTCATGAAAGGTAAAGTAGTTTTGAAAAGAATAACATGCATATAGACAAAGTATTTGTAATACACTAGAAAATAATTTCAGAATAAAAACTAACCTAAAATTTAGTTTTAGAGATAAATAAGATAACACCTGAATATTTCTTTTAACAAAAAATTTAAATAAATACAAAAATTAGTTATTTAGTTTTTATTTTTTATAACAACCACCAAGAATCTCTAAGGATATATTATGTTTTATTTCTCTCTCCAAAAAGTTGTTATTCTCCTTTTCTTTGCCTTCTCTCTAAAACTTCACATTCCTTCCTTATCAAACTGACGATTAGAGGTCACCCCTAAATTCCTAGCGTTGAGTAGAGCAAGAGTGGCTAATCAGATTCTTGAACATAGTTAGGTTGCCCGTGATTTTAGGCTTTGTAACTCCTTTGAGTATCTCTACTCTATAGAGGTAAGGGAAACTAATTTAAATGTTTCTAATGAATATTGTAATTATTTATTTTATTAAATATGAATTGGATGAATTTGAATTAAATTGAATGAATGTTTATGTATGGTATGATGTAGTATCAATGTTTGTGAATTATGTGGTATGTGATTGAGACATAGTATCTTTAGGAAAGGAGATACTCATGTTGAGATTATTAGGATGTGCATTGTTTGGGGATTCAATATAAGGAGGTATCCTGACTCCACTGGTACATTGGATTCACATAGATGAAAATTACCAATTAGTGAAGAGTCGAAGGAGGTTCATATGTACGAAGATATTTTTATTAAACTTTATGTGGAGAAATATATTTTAAAATATATGATGAATGTATGAATATTTATATTTAGATTTGTTATATAATTTCTATGCAATAAAGTTTTTATTATATGAAAAATATGGGATGTTACAGTATTTTTTTTTCTTTTCACATATAAGAAAAAAATCTTTGACTCCATCTTTAAAATTTACAAAAGTACATCTATTTGTTTAGGACACAACTTTAAACGATCATAGTTATGGATAGTGCAAAAGCTATATAAAAACTTTGAGATATAATAAAATATGAGAAAAACTTTTAGAACTTTGAAAAAGGATGTTGTTACTCCTTTTTGTTCAGCAAGTGTATTGAGTACTCAAGTAATATAGAAAATAAATAAGAGTATCGTATCTATAGGAAACTGAATTTGTAATTAAAAATTGAAATTACATCAAAATATTGTGAATAAGAACAGATGTAATTATAATATATTGAATTTGAGTGAATATGAAAGCGTTAAATCAAAGTATTTGATAGATGAATTGATGAAATTTATATTAATAAAGATCTTGGGATTGAATTGCATTAATCTCCTTCTTATACACTCTTGGTCAATTACCATTAACACCATCTCTTTCAATTGCCATTCTGTGAAAATAAAAATCATTCAACCTTATTCCTCTAGTATTGAAATTCATAAATTAAGATACCAAGCTCTATCCCCAGTTACTTGAATATATTAATCAACCTTAAACATAGTTGCTATAAATAGTCATTACATTATAATTCATCCCTTATACATGCAATAAGTAATACGTTTGGTTCTAAATTCAAAAAGTGTTTTCCAGTCACAATGAGAATTCTGATATAAATCAATGAATGTTTAAAACGTAAAACAATAGCAATTGATATTGATGATATTACGTAATGTCAAGAGTGCATTCAAAGTTGAGAAATTAATTCAATCCTAAAAATAAGGAATTTAGCTACTCATGGTAGCCATGGAAAACACAAGAGAACAGAAAATAACAATGATCTCCTTTTAAGCGACAACCTTCAAAAAATGAGTCCTTCCCTATTTTGACTTAGTTTTGGCCTTTTATAGCTTTTTTTCTCTCTATTAGGTCAACCTGCAACCATTATTTCATAGCATTCAATTTAGATTCTCCACTGCAACTTTAATGTCTTCAAATTAGGGCTACACTTGAATATTCTTTAAGTGAGTTTTAGCCTAAGTTGTATCCCTTGCTCAAGCCAGAAGTCACTTATGATCTTTCTCTTCATTTTTCCTCTAGTCTAACTTCCTTTTTGCTTTTTGCTTTAGATTTTACCTATTAATTAGTAAAATGAATCTTAAAAGGAAAATAAAATTTGAATTCAAATAAAATTAATCACTAAATCAACTTAAAAACTCATGAAATTAAACTATAAATTAAAGCTTATCAGATGTGCTTTTGTTGTTAAAATTATTCATCTGGGGTTAGCCAGTATATAACTTAAAATCTATTTTATCACCATGGGATTAATTATTTTTATGGATTGGTATGATATAATTTGTTTATTTTGTGACATTTTATATTTGTTATGTATTCTATTATATCAATATAGTTTATTTCTTATTTAAAGAAAAACTAAACTAGAAAAATAGTAGGATTGGTTAGTCAATCTCTTTCCTCCCCTTCTCTTCCTTCCCTAATTTGCATATCATCATCAATATTATTGTTATTATTATTGTTATTATTATTATTATTGGTGAAGAAGAAAGAGAAGAGACAAAAAAGAGAGAAGGAAGATAGAGAATGAGAAAAGGGAAGAGGGATTGAGAAAGAGGTGAGAGAAGGGAGAGAGAGAAAGAGAAGAAAGATAGAGGAATGAGAAAGAAAGGGAGAGAGAAAGAGAGAGAAGGAGAAAGAGATGGAGAGAGAAAGAAAGAGAAGGAGGAAGAGACAGAGAAAGGGAATTTGAAATAAGGAAACTCTTCAACCTTCTACAAACATGCATTTCATTTCTAGTTTTATTTATAGTGGGGGAGTGAGGTTAAACTTTTTTTCTACTAATCTTAATAAACTTATGTATGTTTTATTAATCTTTTATTTATTCTTGAGCTATATATTAGCTTATTCTCTTTGTTTTTCTATTTCTTTTATTTTATCTCTAGTTACGAACTAGTTCCATTTATTTTAATTATTTTATCTCCAATTACACACTGATGTTATTTATTTTATCTTCAATTACAAACTGGTCCTATCCAATTTATTTATTTTATCTATAGTTTTGCACTGGTCATGTTTATTTTATCTCCATTTTCACATTGGTCCTGATTATTTAATTTATTTTATCTCTAGTTTCACACTGATCTTGTTTATTTTATCTCCGGTTATGCATTGATATTGTTTATTTTATTTATTTTATCTTCAGTTTCACAATGGTTCTTATTATGTTATTTATTTCATCTCCAGTTTCACACTGATCCTGTTTATTTTATATTTTACTTATTTTATCTCCAATTTTACACTGATTTTGTTCATTTTATTTATTTCATCTCCAATTTCAAACTGGTATGATTTTTTTATTTATTTTATCTCCAGTTTTGCGCTAGTCATGTTGATTTTATCTCTAGTTATGCACTGGTCCTGTTTGTTTTTATTTATTTCATTTGTTTTATCTCTAGTTTCGCACTCATCCTATTTTATTTATTTATTTATTTATTTATCTTGTTTATTTTATTTGTTTTATTTTATTTCTAACTACGCATTAGTCCTATTTATTTTATTTAAGTTATCTTCAGTTTTATAAGAATTATATTTATTTAAAGTTCTTGCTTTATTTCTTATTTTATTCTATTTTGTAATAATTTAAATATCATTTTTATGTATAAATACATAAACAATAAAAGTATGTATTTTTTATGAATTTGGATAGCAGAAAGTTACTTGTATGCTATTGATAAGTACCAATTTTGAGTGTTTTTATACATGAGAAATATTGAGTACTTGTGGGTTTAAGTGTTATTTAAAATAGTAATTACTTCCAATTTTAGAGTTTTTGGATTTAAATTTATGAATTGAGTCATGAGTTAAAGGAAATCATTTAATCTCAATTATTGTGAAATTCCAGGTATAAAAGAATGAAAAAAATGATAGATTGAAAGATTCATGAAGAAAAGAACTAAAAAGTTTAAAATATAAAAAAACCCAAGAGAAAAGTCACTTAACCTAGGCCCAAGAATCAAGATTTGGAAGGCATCAAGACCTAGAGGACGGAGGCAGACGACTAGAATCAAGATTATCTTATTCTCTTGCAATCTTCCTTTCATTGATTTGTAACGGCTACCATGGGTAGCTAAATTCTTCATCTTTAAGGTTCAATGTAATCTTTTGAACTCCTTTGTATTTTGGTGATTTAAAATATAATATTGAGTTTCTACTCCATTGGTATTTTCATCTTGCACTTAATGCTAGATTTTATTTGAGCAATAGAGTCTTGATTTTGATTCTTGAATTTAACTGAAAAGTACTTTTAAGTTTCTGACCTGATGAAAATACTCAATATATTTGAATACTGGGGATAGGTTTTAGCGTATTGATTGCTATAACATTTGTTCTTAATGCTGGATAATTTATTAAATAGTTGAGGGATCAGTGTTTAGGAGATTACCTTATGAATTTCATATAAGAGGAATCAGTGTGAATGATCATTATATGTGCATCAATAGTGAGTAGTTACTAATATTGTATTTTATTATCAAATCCAAAATATGAATGAAAGAGATAGATGAAGTTCAATCCTAAAGTCCTTCTAGATCTTGCAAACTCCTTTTTATAATTGCTATTTATTCTTTAATTGTCTTTATTGCTTATTAATTCAAATTACAATCAAACCATCTTGAAACGTTTATTTGCTTAGTGAGTCGTGAATTTGAGATTTAAAAGTAAAATTGTTCTCTGTGGGATCAACATCCTTACTTTATAGATCTATATTACTTTTGACTCGGTACACTTGCCGAAGAAGGTCAACAACTATGTTATTAATTATTGGTTGTATTTGTTTGATTGTTGTGTATAATTTATTGAGATATATATGACATAACCTAATGATCATTATTTTATATGACTTTTGAAAATGTCACGAGTATGTTTGTTGTGAAAGAGTCTTAGGTTCCAAAGTTGAAACCAGATTAATATATGAGTGTTAGTTGTTTGAAAGTCACAATTTGGTACACTAAGGAATGAAAGGCAGGGATCGAGTGGGGGTCTAAGCAAGTATTTCAAGTAGGTGAATATTTGGATATTTCAAAATAACATCCTAGACTAGGATATTCATAGGCCAAACTTGGTATTATTCAATATCTGCTTAGCATCGCCAGGTTTAGGTAGTGAGTGTATAGTATATATATATATATATATATATATATATATA
>Ga0209489_106763_pt1 | contig 18005 bp, 13 predicted proteins | sample SiratrowhiteBW_FD_187527 | JGI IMG/M metagenome (GOLD analysis project Ga0209489, IMG submission 187527) | Root nodule microbial communities of legume samples collected from California, USA - Siratro white BW (SPAdes) (version 2) | ecosystem: Host-associated > Plants > Roots > Nodule | place...
ATAATATATATATATATATATATATATATATATATATATAAATATATATAAATGGAGAGTTAATAAAAACAAAAATTAATACATGGTAAGGAGGTACATTTAAGTATGCATTTTATTTTTTGTCTTATATAACTATAGTAATGTGAAACAGCATAACCCTAATATTTGACCAAGAAGACACATTAGTGAAATGCCCTAACCATAAGGATTGATATATCACTTATCTTAAATACTACAAAAAGTCTCAAATTTAACTTATAAATTTGTAATAAATATTTTAGAACCTAATTATATTACAAATGATTTTTTTTAATAACGTCAAAAGAGCATGGCCATTATCACACATGGTGGTTTTTTTCATTGTATCTCATACTTTATTTTTATAATCTTCCTTAAATAATAACAATTATAGAAAATAATCCGTGCTAAAATACCATTGTTAATTTCAGATAGATAAATGGTTGGAAATAATATTTTCTAATTAATAGATTGTTGGGTTCAAAAAATTTACTGACAGAGGCGTTGGTTTTATGAAATCCTTTTTCATGCGCAATGAATGGGAAAGATGTAAAAACAGACACATATAGCCATAACTTATTGCAGGACTCTATTCCAGAGATTGAGGTTAGGGTAAATAGGAACACTGTGATAAGGATTCAATTTTTTTAAATATGTAAATTAATAATAAATGGAAAGTAAGTGAGTTATTAAAATAAAGTAATAATAATAAGATTAAGAAAGGAAGATGGGAGAGAGAAGAGTGACGTAACGCTGTGGTGACGGCTAGGGTTTTTATGTTAGTGTCTACGGCATGAATGAAGCCACGTAGACTGGGCTGAGGTAGCACTTCCGGCGCACACATGGCAGAAGTGTGGGATTTTACGACAGTGAGTGAGCGAGAGAGTGTGAAAGCATCCGCAAAGTGGACCCATTCTGACGTGGCACACTTGCTTCAAAATATAATATATATTTTATAATGAAAAGGTAGTAGGATAACTCCACTTACCTCTACCTTATCAAATTAAATCTGATTTTATTATTTTACATTTTCCTTTCTAACACTTTCTCCGCATTCCACGCTGATATTAGACCTGTTTTTTAAGACCTGAAATAAAAATTAGTTTTGCCTTTTGGAGTTAAAAACAGAGAAGCAGAGTGTCCACTGGGTGACGCTATCTTTTCCTCCATTTGTTCGTTTACAATGAAGATGGATAGATATTTACCTCATCAAAGGCGGAACCAAGTGTAACCAATACCAACATCCCAGCCCACCAACCACCCTCGTCACAACCTCCACATGTTGCACAATTCCTCTGCCACGTTCTTCCATCTAGATCATTTTATTTAATTTTATTTTTATTTTTTAAACATGACTAAAATATTTGTTTTAGTTAATTCCAATAATAATTTTCTTAATTAGGGAACGTGTACATACTATTTTAAGGAATTGAATTGCAAGCATTTGATCTTGAGCAGCGCGTGCATCAAAAGGAACCATTGTTTGGTTTTGCTGTCTCCGTCCCTGCTAAATTAATTAGTAAAGGTTTGGTTTTAAATTAATTGTTTATTTTGTTTTTAACTGAGGTGTAATTTTCATCAACTAGGTACTATTATTAGATAAGTTCATAAATATTGTGAATTGTTTAATGGTGGGATCCATGTACATGTCATGAAGCTACCACATCTCGCGAACGTGACAATTAGGCCAAAGGTGAGAAAATAATTTCTAGATCGGCAGCTATTGGTGGGCCCACACTCCTTGGAAGTTCCGTGACCGTGACTCTGAGTTACTCTCGCTTCGGCGCTCATCTAAACCGTCCAACCGTCCAATCAGAAACCTCCGACGGTGGGGATTGGGGTTTGACGATTGACATGCCCGAACCTCTTGGTTTAGGTGCCATGTCGGACTCGCTCGTTCGTTGGAATCTGCTTGTTTTTTTAATGAATACCCATTGCCACGTCGGATCCATCCAACGATGAAAAATCATGTGTTACTGATAACACCAGGATCTGGTCCGTAGAACAGAAATGTTTTTTTGGTTTTTTATTTATTTCAACGTGGGCCCTGTAGTGTAGTCTATTCTAAAATTATAAATATAAAGTATATATAATCTATTAAAAAATGAAAAAACCTGAAAAGGGTAAAAATGGAATCAAATTAAAGAATTTGACTGGTGGCAACGATATTTTCTGCGGTCACCTAGATTCCTTGTGATGGTGGTGTTTCATGTTTGCTTTTACCAAAGTCATGGCAACCGGTTATATCAGGTGACCGCGTGAGTTTCTTTTATTTTAAAATAATTTCCTGGTAAGGTAACAGCAAAATAAAATTCAAAGTATAAGACATTAATTTGTTGCATTAATTGAATAATTAATCAAAATGATATTATACCAAATTGGCAGTGAGTAAAGATTGGAAATTAGAGAGGGGTGGACAGGTGGAGGTGACGCGCTGAAAAGGTTAAAAGGTGTAATGCATTAGTGGTGAGATGGACGGTTGAGGTGGTGCCATGATGTCATGAGGAAAGGGGATCCGTTGGATTGGTGGAGTAAAGAAGGGTGGAGATTGGAACAGGTGACGCGGTGGAGAATCGTGACCGTCCAGGAGTCTTTGGAGTGGGTTTGGCAGAGAGTGAAATAGCGGAAAGAGATGAGATTGGAGCACAAAAAGGGGAGGAGAGATAGAGGAGAGAAGAGTGGTGCAGCAGCAGCAGCAGCTAGAGGAAGAGAAGAAGGGAAAACAAAGAGATAAGCAAAGCATAGCATAGCATAGCAATCCCCCCTTAGATCTCTCTCATAATTTTGATAACAGGAAAAGAGGATCTTTTGTGGAGAGAATCAAATTTGAGGGGTTGAAAATATCAAATATCAAATTTCTCTCTCCGTGTCTGCGAATTTGGGGTGCAGGTGATTATGGTCGTTGATGAGAGGGTGTAGCTGATTCGGCGGAAAGAGGATTTTTGTTGTGGAATGGACAGGATTAGAGAAGCCAGAAGAAGCACTATGGCCTCTAATGGTTTAACCAGAAGAAGGCACAGAACTAACAGTCTCAGAGACTCACCAGGTTCACAATTCTCTCTCAGATCTCAATAACCTCCCTACCCTTCCCTCTCTTCCTCTTCCTTGGTTCTCACGATGTGTGGCGTTTTTTTTTTCTTTTGTATTTTTGTTTTGTGCAGAGGAAGATGGAACGATGGAGCTGCAAGAGCCATCGAGGTTGCGAGATCGAGGAGGGACTGGGAAAAAGGATCGAGATCGCGAGAGGGAGAGAGAGAGGGAAAGGGAGAGGGAGAGAGATCGATTGGGTCGGAGCAAGAAGAGGAGAGGAGATAGGTTGATGCATAGCAGCAGAGAAGATGGCGTAGAAGATACTTCGGAAGAGAGTATCAACGATGAAGATGACGATGACGACGAGGATGGCGGCGGCAGTGGTAGCGCCTCAGTCAGAATGCTTCCGCTCAACCCCTCCTCGCTCTCCAACCACCATCGGAAGAGCTTCCCTCCGGCGAAAGTTTTTAGACCAACGCCGCCGTCGACGTGGAAGGCCGCCGATGAGATGATCGGAGTCTCCGTCCCAAGGAAAGCACGCTCCGGTAAAATCCGCAAAACCATCTCAATTCAGAAACGCTCGCTGAATTCGCCGTGTTCCGATGCGCTCATCTTTCTTCTTATTTTTTCTGTTTGTGTTCGCAGCGTCTACGAAGAGGTCGCACGAATGCTGGGCTTCGAGCGGCAGCGGAATCTTGGGGGAGCAAAATCACCGACAGCCGTCGACCTCCCCTGTGAGGGCGGCCTCGCCTTCGTCTTCTAACGCCTCGGCTAGAAAGAAGATAGTGAGTTTCGGAATCCGGGTGTGAGAATCTCACTGGTGTGGTGTGTTGGTATTGATGTAAGTGTGCTAACAGTGTTGTTTTGATGGGTGTAGAAGCAGAATGGAGGAGCCAAGTTTCGACCACCCAAAACGACGACCTCGAAGCCGTCTTCTTCGGCGCAGGAAGAGATCGAAATAGAGATCGCGGAAGTGTTGTACGGCATGATGAGACAACCTCAGGGACCGTCGAAACAAGAAATCATCGCCAACGAATCCACTAAGTTTGATTCCCGAGAACCCAATAAATCTTCCACCGATGCCAAGTCACCGATCTCCAACCCCCAAAATTCAAGCTCTTCCGCCACACCCATGTCTGCTGTTGGTGCGATTTTCTCTCGGCAAAACTAAATTTTTTGTTTTTTTGGTTTCTTATTGACTTTTGTTTTGGGTTTAACTTTGCAGCTCCGAAGAGGAAACGACCGCGACCGGTGAAGCACGAGGATGAGAATCCGTCGAGCTTGAGCGTCCGGAGCAGTCCCATTTCGTCATCAACGAAGGCTGAAATCGATCAGCCTTCAAAGATCGAAACCTTTTCCTCTAATTTGGATAGGAACAACGTAGGGTCGGCTACCGAAGCGATCAATCTGGTGAATTCTCAAACGGTTCAAGCTTCGCTGGAGCCGGTGAAGCCAGACAGCAACGCGTCGTTGGAGTCTAAGCAGGTGATGGAGGAAGCGGAGAAGCAGAAAGATGTGGGGTTGAGTGAGGTGGTGGTGCCTCCTCAGTCGCCCAAGAAGGAATCTCCTATGCGACAAGTAGCAGATGATGACCGGGAAGATGTGAAAGCGACTAAAGCGTGAGTAGCATCGACTTTTATTACTCTATCTTTTCGTTTTTTCTTTTTAATCGTTCATCCTTTTGTGTTCAGTTCGCGCTGAATGTGAATCCTGATCTTTCTTTATTGATTTTTTGGTTCTTCAGGAATCCATCTATATCCGAGAGTGAAAATCAGTGGGAGGAGAAGTTCCAGATAGATCTGATGGTGCTTATCTTTTTCTTCCTAATCTGTCTCCGATATTCCGTGTTCTTTTTTATATAATTGATTTTCATCGGTGGGATATTTTTTTTTTTCAGGCACCACCTCCTCCATTGAGGTCTTCTCCGGAAAGGGATGTGGAGAATAATTTGGTGGTTGACGCAGAAAAGGTAAGTGGACCACGTATTAGCTATGGAATCTTTTCGTATAAGAATGAGTACTTAAGGAGTTTGGGTTTGTTCAGGAAGCGAAGCCTATGGTAAAAGAGGACGAGAAAACACAGAGAATGAACAAGGAAGAAGCAATGGCTATTGAAATGGAGAAAGTGAAAGCGAAGGCCGAAGAAACTGATTCGCAGAAAGCGGGTATTGTGCAGAAAGAAAGAGGAATTGACTTGCAGCTTGATTTGGAGAAAGCTGATAGGGTGGATCCTATTGCCAATGTCGGTAGCGTGGTTAACAAGAAGCAGCAACATCAGAACGTTCAGAGGCAACAGCAAACAAATTCAGAGAAAAATGGTACTTTCAATTTTGAGGCTAACAATGCTTGTTCTTCTTCTGTCTTTCTTCACTTCCCTCTTTTTTTATTTTTTATTTTTCTTTATCTCGGTGCCTTACTTGGTTTCTCTCTTCTTCTTCATCTTCTTTCCAGTTCAATCCAATTCTTTGCCTCTACCATTGTCTGTTCCCAGCTGGCCTGGCGGGCTTCCTCCCATGGGGTACGGCGAGAGATCAATTATTGTGTTCACTGTTGTTTCAGATATTTGTACTACTTGGAAATTTGATGTGATCCTCTTCTCATCTCATTATTAGCAGATATATGACCTCTCTGCAAGGAGTTGTATCCATGGATGGGACTACCGTGACATCTGCAGCTATACCAGTACGTGCTTTTTTGTTACCCCTTAAAAACTTCTGATTTTCAAACAATGTGAACTCTTAATATTTTTTCCCTTAAACTTGCAGCCTCCCCATCTTCTTTTTAATCAGCCTCGGCCAAAAAGGTGTGCAACCCACTGCTACATTGCTCGGAATATATTGTATCATCAGCAAATTGCGAGAATGAATCCATTCTGGCCGGCAGCAGCAGGTTCTGCATCACTGTATGGGGCCAAGCCTAGCAATCTTAATGTTGTACCCTCCACAGAGTTGCACGGCAATGTTCCCGGCCGGGCTGCAAACTCTTCTCAGGACAAAGGGCACGGTGTTTCCGTGTTTTCAGGACATATGGGGAAGGATAAAGCCTCTCAACCTGCCAATGTGGATAATTCATCAAGAAAGCAAATTTTGCTTCAGCAAGCTCTACCCCCAGGAGCACCTAGTAATATCTTGGTATGTTGTATCAGTCTTCTTCTAAAACTGCAAATTCTTTTGTCTCCCCTCTTCCGTCTTGTATTATTTATTTATTTATTTATTTATTTGTGCTTTGTCACAAATTCCAGCATGGCCCTGCTTTCATATTCCCACTGAATCAGCAGCAAGCGGCCGCTGCCGCATCTGTTCGGCCTGGATCCGTGAAGTCATTGCCAGTTTCAAGCAATGGAACACCATCCAGTGTGTCGAATTCAGCCCCTCCTAATGCTTCTGGCACAGGTGCTGCTGCTGCGGCTGCCCCAACAATGAGTTTCAGCTATCCAAATATGCCTGGAAATGAAGCTCCGTACTTGGCCATTTTGCAGAATAATGCTTACTCATTTCCTATTCCAGCACATGTTGGTGGTCCACCTGGGTACCGTGGGACTCCCCATGCTCAGGCCTTTCCATTCTTCAATGGCTCATTCTATTCTTCTCAAATGATACATCCTTCACAGATTCAGCAGCAGCAAATTCCTGCTCAGTCACAACAGAACCAACAGGTCCATCAAAATACCAGTATGTCTAGTGGGTCCTCCTCTTCTCAGAAGCAGCATGCTCAGAATCAACAACAGAAGCCTAACAATACTACTGGATCCAATGGGGTTGGAAGCTTGCAAGGCTTTCCTGTCTCCAAAAACCCACCATCGCAGCCACTACAGTTGCAACAGCAACCACCGCAGAGGCCGAATCATCACACTTCTCATCCGGCTCGCCAAATTGAGTACGAGATTGGCGGTGAAGACAGTCCATCCACTGCGGACAGTCGTCTAACTCGTGCTACCATGAACATTTATGGTCAAAATTTTGCAATGCCTATGCAGACGCCAAACTTTGCTTTGATGACACCTGCCTCAATAAGTGGTGCTGGTTCCAATGGCGGTCACAGTGAGAAGAAGCAACCCCAGCAGCACCCTGGTCCAAAGGCTGGAGGTGAAACAGCTCCTGCGTTTGCCATGTCATTTGCACCCATCAATGGAGTTTCTGGCGCCCCTGGTCTTGACCTCTCATCTATTGCACAAAATCATTCAATCATGCAGAGTAATCATAATTATCATATAATGGCAGCTGCACAAGCTGCCAGTGCCCAGTTGAAGAAAAATTATCATGCCGCCGAAGAAGGGAAAAATGTTAATTCTTCTAATAATATAGAAGAAGAGAGAAAAGCAATGTCCGGGAAAATTCCAGCAACAATGGGGCAATCCATCGCATTCGGAAGGCCAGACGTATCTGATCCTTCACTAGCGGCAATTTCCGGTGGCAACAATGTCATTGATACCTCTGGTCGTAACCTCAACCTCGGTTCTGCTTCTTCCCGGCCTTCTACTTCTGTTATGCCTGCTGCCATCACCACTAATGCAGCCACTACTCAGCAACAAATGCAGCGAAATCAGCAGCAGATTCTTCAGCATCAGAAGCAGAACCAATTTGCAGCTGCCGCTGCAGCGACCGCTCGCAACAAGACCCCATCAACAAGCAATGGCAATGTTTACTCTGATAACCTCCCTTCTACTTCTTCAATGGCAACCAAGTTTCCTAATGCTGTGTCGGCGTTTCCTCAGAGCAGCAGCGCCGTGGGTCATTCCACTCAGTGGAAGAACAATGTAAGGGCAACAACCACGTCACAGTCACCTCCATCCATGGCTTCGACTACACCAGCTTCGTCAGTCAAAAATATTCCACAGCAGCAGGCTCGTTCCCAGCAACCTCATACCCAAATATCTTTTGCAACAAATCCAAAATCATCCTCAGCACAAGTGCAACCTGCAAGTTCCACCCAGTCCCCATCTCCCCCAGTCATGGTTGGTTCACCAACTACTTCTTCAATGTCCAAAAATACAGGTAGTCCAAGGACAACTTCTGCATCAACAGCCAGCAATAAGATAAGCCAGAGTTCTTCCTTGTCCTCCCAACAAGCCAAGAACACTGCTGTGCCTGCTCGAAAATCGTCACCTGTTGGTGGCAGGAATGTGCCTTCAATACTCAATGTCCCTCAGCTAACTCCCTCTTCCAGCACTGGGAGTAAATCCCAATTGCCACAGCAGCAACAAAAGCAGCATCAGCAGCAGCAAATATCAAAGCAAGCAATGCCACAGGCCCAGCTTTTCTTCTCAAATCCTTACGTGCATTCACAATCCAACAGCTCCACTTCCACCGCCACTGTTCCAGGTAATTATTATCTTCAACGGCGTGGCCCCGAGCAGATGCAGCGATCAGGTTCTTCCGGCAATGGCCCTGCCGCAAACAATGTGAAAGGCAGCAGTGCCTTGCCTACACAGGGGCTTTTGCATCCCGCACAGTTTACTGCAATGCAACCCTCTGGGAGCCACCCTCAGTTTGTTCCTACTGGCTTTTCTTATACTCACGTTCATTCTGTGCCCGCGGTTCAAGTGAAGCCAGCGGAGCAGAAACAACCTGCGGGTGAGTAGAATGATATATATCCTTTGGTTGCTGCACCCCTGTGCTTGCGGGGATCAATGAAGAAAACTAGCTTGAGTTAATCATGTGAAGTGGCATATGATTTTGAAGTGAAAGCTGGGGGTCGTGTCGATGGTGATGCCGCTTGGAGCAGATGTGGGAAAGAGCTAGATGAAGTAGGTCACGGCCAATGAAGATAGAGAATGAATTGGATTCGTCAAAATTTTGGATGGGGAATCGATCAGACCATTGATGTGCCCGAATTGTGTTTAGTAATTTGTTTGTGCCCTGTGTTTATAATCTGACAAGGTTGATGGTGAAGTCTAATCAAAATTCGATTGGTTTTTTAAAAGAATGTGGTTGATATGGTGGGAAAAAAAAGATGGAGGAAAGGAAGGGAAAGAACCACCTTTTCTTCTTTTGGGGTTGTAATGGAGTTTACCTACATGTTCTTTGTCCTCTTTCTTTCTTTTCTCTTTTTTATTTATTTTGTCTTGTAGGGCTACTAGAGCAGCAAACATCTTTTTGACAAAGTCTATGTGGGGAAGGATGAATATGTACGTGGCTGGCTGATCATATATTACAGTAACCTTCAATTTATTTTTTTAATTTATAGATGAAAACATGATTTCCCTCATTCCTTGTATGACGGCATTGCTTTTGTTATCCCCCCGAGTTGTAGTGAAAAATCCAGTGGGCGACGACACAGAATGTTGTAATAGCAATAGCAATTTGAAATCAAAGGAAATGGTTTGCATAGAAACGAGAAAGGGAAATGAGGAGTTGGTTGGTTGGTTTTGCGCAAGGATGGCGTGGTCCGGATCATGTGGTAAAGATAGGCACAAAGTTCCACCGAGTTAGACAATTTGGTCTGCTTTTCTGAGCTGAGATGTGTGGTCTTTACTGTCACCATCGCACACGTGGCTGACGGATTTATTGCAGATGTGTAACTATTCTCTCGGTATTATCATATCGAAATTGTTATCCTACCCTCCTTACGATTTATCATTATAAAATCAGATTAAATAGTTGGTAGGGTCTTTTTCCTTCCACGTCATAAGTGCAAATTGCTTTCCATCTTTGCCCTCCATGGTGGTCCCCACTCCAGCAATCACAGCGTTTAGGCCCTTTATAACCAAACTTAAAGCACCAACACATTGTGGGTCCTCACATCCCACCTGTCACAATGTCAAATACTTTCCTCCTCTATCTACGTAATACACGTGTATCCAATCTCTTTTTATTTTCTTTTCGTTTCTCAAACTCACTCAACTAAATCTTCCAAATCTTCTCTTTCTTCTTTAATCTAATCCCCTCTCTCTCTCTTTAACCTAATTCATTTTTATTATAAGCTAATCCAATTTTAAATCAGGAGGGAAGGGAGCGAGAGCGACGACGTGGATTTGTTTTAAATATCCCTTTTCCATGACCATAAAGGGAATGGATCTACTTCTTCCCTGTGCTGAAATGGCAGAAAAGAACTTTTAAAATATTATATAATGATAATAATATTATAGGAAATTGAGATTGAAAGCTTTATGGAGTGATTCATTTATTCACTTATCTGTTTCTTTTTTGAGGGGCCAAAGATAAAGCATACAGATCTTCACTTGGTTCCCTCTTGATAAACCGAAAGAGACAATATTTTGTGTCCTTTTCCGTTTGAGAGGGACCCGCGAAAGGAATCAATTAATGGAATAGGCAAAAGTCCCCATGCCATGCCCCTCTCTCCATTACCAATTTGTGAACACTGAAAGATAAGCCTCAAGCTCACCACACCTAAAATCAACTATGACTTATCGCACCTTCCTGTCCCCACTCCAAATACTCTTTTCCTTTCTATTTTTTAATCATTATTTATGTTAGTTCAGCATCATACCCACTATATAACTCACCCTTTCATCACTCATAACACTCAACCTCTCTTTTCTCATTCAACTATATCCCCTTTTCAATATACTTACCATTGCTTTCTACACATCTTTATAATTCTTTTCTAAAATCTATTCATGTAATAACAACTCACCCGTACGCTAATTTACATTCAGACACTAGTTTCATTAAAGGGTACAGGAATCAGATGGCCATAACAATAACCATAACCATCCATAATTTTTTTTTAATTAATATTCATCAATATGTCACTACTACCTAGGAAAATTAATTCCATGCTCTAAAGATTGACTTTAGGCTTTCTAGAAGTTCAACGTAAATTAATTCTATATCTATTGTAATTCGAGATTGTATTCCTCATGCCTCATCTCTATCTTACTAAGGCTTGCAGAATTTTCGAAGCAACTTGCACATATTCAATTTTCTCCATTATTAGGTACCTTCATGGAAAAAAAAAAAAAAAAGGAAAAAAAAAAAAAAAAGGACAAAAAATAACACACCTATTCACTGGTTCATTAATTCTGTAACGTGTAACATCGGATAGGGAAAACATTATCAGACAATGCAAAGAAACTTGCATTACATTGCAACGTTAGGATATTGGCTTTGGAACTTCTTATGATGCATCGATCATCCCAGTTACTTGCATTACATCGCAAAGCTATTTGTCTTCCCCATTTTGATTGATGATTTGCATATGATAAAAGCACAATATAGTCCCTAATCCAATACCAATCCATCATTAATTTCACTATATCACATTTTATTTTGGAACTCACATGTATGATTAAAACAGAAGTACAGAGTTATTTTCTACATCATTTTCTTTTACATTTTCCTTTTTGCTTTAGAAATTAAAAACCTAAATAATTTGTCTTTGGTAACTATATCTTCACGCATTAATTATGTCTTTTTTCTCCACCTGATATTTTTTTCCTTTTATTAAAAATTTCCTTTGTTTTGCTTACCTATCATGAATCGGTTAACGAAAATATTTCATTTAAGATACAATAATATTTTAGATTCATTAATTATCTCTTAATTTAAGTACACACATTAGCCTTGAACAAAAGTTATAGATTTGAAAAGGAGGAAAAAAAATCAATAGTATTGTGTAGAAATGGTATCCACTAATTATTTTTGCTTGTAGGAGTAGGTCTTTTATGTGATGTAAGGTGTTTGTCTCCATTTGTTACATATCGATGGTGAGTCATTGAATGCGTCATTAGGGAGGGGGGAAGAATAGACGTATGGTGAAGAAAAGGTAATCGGAATGAAAAGGAAGAGTACTGTTGTATTTCTCTTTTCCCTATTCATTCAAGCTAAAGCGCAAATAAATGTATAATGTGTGTGAAAAGAAGCAGATCGCAGATATTAAATGGATGAAGAAAGATGATGGTAAGAAGTGGGGTACCCCACAGCATAAATAATAAAGATGCGAGGCCTAACCAGAAGGTCCATGCATTTAAGGCAAATAGGTGAGTCCACGTTGCAGGCATTGTCTCCATTAGGCGTTGGTGGCAACTTCGAAAGATTTTTTTATATTTATTTATTTAATTGTATGAACGGACAAGGTAATGGGGTAAAGCTTTGCCAACAATGTCTGAAAAGGAAATAAGAGATGAGAATTCACATGTGTTTTAGATAAATATTTGTCCTTTGGTTACTTGAGAAAGTGGAACAAGCAGGCTCTACAGTTACACTATGTGTGTGTCTCTGTGTGACACTCAAAATCTCACTTGTATGAGGCTACTTAACAAAGTGTCGCAATAACTAATCATGTGGGTTGGACTTTTGAAGTTCATTGAATAGCAATATGAGAAAGAAAAGAAAAAGGGAGGGGGAATGGGTAGAAAATGGTGGTGGGATCCTCTTTTAAATTAATTCATAGTTGGGTCCGTATTGGCTTTTAATAAGTAATGATAATAATAATTATAATTGTAACTGAGAACAGATTCTTGACAAGATTTCATAGAGTGGCATAAATTGTGTTGGTAAGTGCCTTGAATTCAATGATATCTAAATTGTAGTTGACCACAAATGGAGGGCAGATACTGAACATATCATCTTCCATCTAACCAAATTATTGTTTTCCCAGTCCCTTTCTCTCTCTCTTTCTGTACACTCAACTTGCACCCAGAAAGAATGGTCAACATAGAATACTAACCTTAGGGGACCCTTCCCTTATCTAAACCATTGTCTTCTTACTGTTCAACAGAAATCGAGTAAATGAATCCACTACTCTAGAAAGACAAATAACCTGAATTGGCGGGTCTGTCTCGAATTTGGAAAAGAAAAATACTAATTTAGATATTTTATTCAAATTTTTCAACAAAGACAGGTGGGAATGAGCATGTAACTACCGTTGAACCATATTTGTTTCATTAGTTTCTTACATGTGTTTTTAAAAAAAATATATACATATAAATAATAATTTTAGAAGTATTAATTTAACTAAAAATATAATATAATTCTAATCGTGATTTTTAAAATATATTTTTCCTGTTTTTCCATGTTTATATTTAAACCTTAAAACTAAAAGAAATGGGTTTGACTATGGGAACTTGTGCTGAAACAGGCATCCAGAAAGGGAAACCAGAAACAGATTTTATAACAGTCACTGGCAGAAGAAGTGGCAGAGGGGAAGAATCGCTCCAGGGATATCTAAATTCAGATCACCCATTGTTTGTTGGATGCAAAGTTGAAAACTTCACCCTTAAAAACCCACTTCAAGTGAAAAAGATGAAGCCTTTAATAATGTACACCGTACATTTAATTTCTGTTCTGAAGCGTGTGACCTTGGCTGAAACGGGTAGGTATTTTTAAATCTTAGAGTGAGGCTTGGATTCTGAAGATCAAAACCAAACCAAACCCATGACAGTGGTTTTTGAAACTTGGCGAAAAGACTGGTCCAGTTGGAACCAGATTGAACACACCCCCAGTCACTGTTTGAAATCCAAAATGAACCATACGAATCTACCTGCCCCTTCCCCTCTAGAAAGAATCACGAAATTGTGTTACAGTGCAGAAAAGGGTAGCTCTGAAATGCCTTACCTGCGTTTCCTCTCTCCCTTTAGCACCAAAACAGAAACCATTAAATTCAAAAAGTACAAATAATATCTGCAGTTTGATGGTTCCCCTCCAGCACCATACACACTACAGAGAAGAAAAGAGAAAAAAGAAAAGAAGCTGGTTACTTTCTGAGCACTTCTTGCCCAGGTCCCCGGTGGGTCGAGTGAGAGACACACGCATGATTTGATTTTGATGCAACGTCTCTTTTCACCTCTCCTCTCTGTATTTATATTTCGGAGAAAGCCTCAAATTCCATCCATATCCATAACTTGCAAGATTCTGACCATTTTTTAAAACAAAAACAAGAGGTTTATATCTGTCGTTATATTTATTCCTTACATCTCTTTCTCCTATTTATTTATAATTTTTTTATTTCAATTGTGAATTTTTGTAAGGAAAATTATCATACTTTTACCGATTCTACATAAAGATGATGTGTACGTTGTCCCAAAAACCTACTTTCGTTGTTTTAAACAAAGTATGTTTTCTACTTATTTTAAATCCTTAATTTGAATTTAACTTGCTCTGTGTTAGCTCACAAATCACTAATAGAAAAGGTTCAAATTGCAGCTAAATTTCTTCTGTAGTTATTACCGATTATGTCACCGAACTTTTGTTGACTGAAAATTTTATTGGACGATAAATCTAGCAATCAGCAATAGTAGTAATAAAAAAATAATCCATATATTATTGTTTAATTAAGTTATGATGATCCAAATTTAAAAGTCTGTAGTGATCAATGCTATTTTCGTTATTTATGTTCAAAATCCTTTTATAAACAGTAAACAAATTTCTGTTTAATTAAAAAATTGTTTAATAACCAATTTGATTTGTTTGTAATGGATTTAATTCGCTTTAGTGACAGTTTTTTTAATAGATATAAATTTTATCAAAAAGAAAAGATAGATTTGAAATGTTAATAAAAACAGTAGATGAGAATTGAACCTTTAATTTAATGAGTAAACTCAAGTTATTAGATTATTCACCAAAAAAAATTATTAATTTATTTAAGAGATAAATTATATATATATAGGTTAAATTTATTTTAATTAATTAATAATATTACTATTATATCAATAATGAAACTAATATATTAAATAAGATATACTAAAACTATATTATATGTTGACTGGTAATAATAATCTTAATTTTAATATTGAAAAATAATACTTGAATTATAGAAATATAATAAATCTTAGTTTTTTTAAGAAGGATGTAGCTAGTATCATGGTTAGAATATTTTTTTAGTTGAAATGCTTTTAATTTTGTTTAAATACTAAATTTATATTTAAAATATTGTAAATTTTGTATCACTCCAGCAAATGTTGTTGATCAGAAGCATGTAAAAACATGTCTCCCAGATAGTGAGTTTGGAGTATTCATAGGTGAAGAAGCATTTTATTCTAGTTTTTTTTTTTTTTTCCTTTTTTGATAGTTAAATTTCCTTGTGTGAAATAAAATGTAATTTTTTTTGTCATAGATTCACATCATGCATGGAAGGTGGAACAATATCTGTATACAGAGGAGAATTAAGATCATTTATAAATGAAGTTATTAAGATATGTGTTGTTACTCAGCAGATTATAAATTTCATTAATCACATAGAATAATTAAGAAACCTAATTAGATTATCACTTTATTAAGTCATTAACCATGAGTCCCAAAAGATTTGAGCCTTCAAAGAGTCTGTAGATAAAATTCACAAAATAATATAAATAGAATAGGATCTGACAGGTAAGATACTTTAAAAACCTTTAAAAAAATATTTATACTAAATAAATGCTAACTTAATGATCAAAATATTTTGGCAGATATCTCATACCTCCAAAATAAATAAATAAAAAATCAAAGACCTAGATCAAAATTTTAATAAAGAAAAAAAGTGATTTTACTAAGTTTAGAAGATCAGACATTTATTGGAACATTTAGTAAAAACAATATACAATTTACTTTTAGATTAGTTATCATTTGTAAATACACATAAAGATTCAAATTGTGACTTGAAAAAAGTAATTGTATTACCTTAATTCCGATTTATGAATGATCAATTTTTGTTGTATGACTGTATTAATATGATATTTAATATCAAGATCCGAGTATATAACCTTCCAAACGTAGCAGGCACAGGTTCCTATTTGAGTTGAACTTTCTTCTCCATCCTCGTAAGCATCAACGCATGCCAAGTAAGCACTTCTCACTCCCCTTTTCGTGTGTGCGCCAACTGTTTAATGTTTTGTTCGGATAAAAATAGATTTGAGTTCATTTAAAGGAATAGATTTTAAAAAAATTGAGAGAGTGAATGGATTGTTTAGATATAGAATATAATAAAATTTAAAGAAAAAGTTTATAGTGATATGATAAGATATTTTAATTTTTTATATTGATAAAAGTATTTATTAATGAAAGTATATTTTTATCTCTCTATCAGTGTTAAGGATGTGACTTTCTTTACGTATATGTCAGATATATCTTTTGCAAAATTTGTCTTTCAATATTCTATCAAATATTTTCATTTAAACAAAATTAATCTTGTAAATTTCTACACATCCACCTGCATTTATAGTAAACAAATCTATCCAAACACAATGTCACTGTTTTGATTGTAAGGGTCTTTTTATTTTTGATGTTTTTGTCTTATATATGCATTGATAATTAATCAATAAAACAACATATATAATAAGTTTTAAAATATGTATTTATTTCAAATTTTAAATTATGTTAATGTTCTCTATTCACTTACTAAATTTAGAATAATAACATTATAAAGAAATTAATTTATTTTTAATTAATGTCTAAAATGGAATTCAAACTTTGTTGATATTTTTATTTGATTTAAATATTGGAAGACGTTAGTATTCTATGTGAGACAAAAACTTAGTATGCTAAAACTTCTAATAAAGTTTTTTATTGAAAAACTTTTACAAGATCACATTGTTCATAATATAAAACAAAATCTTTTGTTATTAGTTTTATCATTACTCCTTTACTTACTTTAATGGAAATTTCTAAGAATAAGATGGTTGAATTTATTTATAAATGATATGATGAAATTTATAGAGTTTATTTAAATTATTTTAGATACATAACAACATGACAAAATATCCTTGCATAAAGGATAAAAGTAAAACTTTAAGGACTAGCAAAAAGTGTTAAAAGTCACAAATTTCGAAAATAGTTGTTTGAGGTTTAGATTACAAACTTTTTAATTATGTTTGTGCAATTTCTTTTAATATTACAATTAGCAAAAATAAGAAATTTTATTGCTATGTATAAATTGTGTTTAGTTAAAAAAGACTTCAATTAAAGAAGTAATCATTTTTAACTATTATTTCAGGTAGATTTGAAATTAAAAGAAAAGTTAAAGTCATGATTTCACTATTTTGATTGAAAAATATGAATATAGAAAAAAATCTGTTATTACTTAATACAACTTTAATTAGGATGACAAAACGGTTAATATGAAAGATAATTTTAGTATTTTAATGTAATTAAAAGAAGTTTTGTTATTAGGACATGACTTTATCACATAAAAACTTATATAAAAGTAAGGATTTTAGTTATTTTTAGGTTACATTAAAGTCATATCCTACCTACACGACTTCATTTATTCATCATTTATTTATTATTTAAAACTCTATTATTGCTTAAAATATCTAATAATTCACTACTACTATTATATATTGAATAACATTAACATGACAATTAAGAATGTGAACCATTCAAATCAAAATAAGATGTAATAATTTAATTCAATTTAATTTTCTATTTATTGGTATTTTATTTATTGAAAAAGACAATAAATGGTAAAAAGATGTTCTCTACTCAATCATCTTTTATTTTCAACTTTATTATCTAATTAAAGTTATATTCAATAACAACGACCTATTTATAGTCATATTTTTAATCAAAATTGAGGGACAATGACACAAGTTTTTTTTTTTTTTTAACTGTAAGTGGATAGAAGTTGTGGTTAATAGTGATAATTTTTTGAATAGAAGGTACCAATTATCTATAATGATTTTTTTTACCTATTCTAACAAATTTAAGAAGAAATTACACGAAAATAATTTAATTCATATGAACGATGTGGTTATTAATGTGTTAGACTTTCATGTTGATTAACAATTAAATATAATGAAACTATTTTATTTAGTTTTTTTATTATATATCATAAGTTTAGATATGTTAAAATATTGTGAATGACATTAATAATTCATTCAAAATGATTTTGTTAAACATATTTTCTACCAACCTAGAAAATCTGTCATTTGAGTGAAATGGTAGAAGTGGAATGAGTACTTGATTATTATATTATTAAACTAAAAACGCGTATTTATAGAAAAAGTAAGTAGTCAAGTCTCATTTCAACTCAAGCCATCATCTCTCTAAAACCCCTAACCTCTTTTCCTCTGACTTCTCTCTA
>Ga0209489_106764_pt1 | contig 18004 bp, 8 predicted proteins | sample SiratrowhiteBW_FD_187527 | JGI IMG/M metagenome (GOLD analysis project Ga0209489, IMG submission 187527) | Root nodule microbial communities of legume samples collected from California, USA - Siratro white BW (SPAdes) (version 2) | ecosystem: Host-associated > Plants > Roots > Nodule | place: USA...
TCACCAACTGGTAAACTTCATCTATATGAATCCAATGTACCAGTAGAGTCAGGATACCTCCTTAGAATCCCCAAACAATGCACATCCTAATAATCTCAACACGGGTATCTCCTTTCCTGAAGATACTATGTCTCGATCACACACCACATCATTCACAAACATTGATACTACATCGTACCATTCATAAACATTCATTCCATTCAATTCAAATTCATATATAATAAAAAAAATAATTATAATATTTATTAAAAATATTCAAACTAGCTTCCCTTACCAAATATCAACATTATAAATAAATTTATATTTCAAAGGAGACAAACATTTATAAAAACATACATGCAACTAGCTTCACTTACCTCTATAGAGTAGAGATACTCAAAAACCCTAAAATCAAAGACAACGTAACTCTGTTCAAGAATCTGATCGGACACTCTTGATCTACTCAACGCTAGGAATCTAGGAGTGTCCTATGATTGTCAATCTGATAACATATGAGATCACAAATCTAGAAAGAAGGTAGAAACTTTAAAGAGAAATTGTTTGAGAGATGATGATTTTCATAAAACTGTATATCTTCTTAAAAAAAGAGAGTTGGTAGTTTTATTAGAATCAAACAGAATATCTTTTTAGAAAAATAAAATATCTTCTTAGAGAAAAATATCTACTTAGAGATAATTGGTGGTTTTTATTAGAACAAAGCAGAATATCTTCTAAGAGAGATAGAATATTTTATAGAGAGAGAGAGTTGGTGGTTGTTATAAAAATAAAAATAAATAAATATCTTTTATTTACTTAAATAATTACTCTGTTAAAAAAATAGATATTATCTTATTTATTTCTAAAACTAAATTTTAGGTTAATTTTTTTTATATAGTTATTTTCTAGAATATTACATTACGCAAACAGTACATAGTAAGTGTGAGATATATTTTTAATAATCTAATCTTTATCACTTATATATAGTCAGAAAGTGGCATTATAATAAATAGTAATTGTTAATATGTCAGTTTTTCTTTATTCAAACCCACCATCTCTTTTGACACTTTTAATTGTCATGTCAAACACAATGTTTCTTACATGAAAAAGGTGATGGGTGATCAAACTCTACTTTGCATCCTAAATCATAAGCAACTAAAGGGAAAACCTAACATCCTTTTTTAAGATTTGGAAAGATCAAAACCATTACCACCAGACAAGATTTGTCTCTGCTCTACTAAAATCATAGGGCTCATTCCTTTAAATCAAACAATGTCACCATGCTATGCATTAAAATATTAAGGCAAAAGTTGATTTGGTTAATTATTTTTCTCTTCTGTTCTTGTCAAGAAGGGAGGAATAAAGTGAAACTCTTTTTGTTTCTTTCCTTATGCAACATAGATAGCAACTCTAGATTCCATATTTGAAAATTTTTAATCAAGAAATCTTACCTCTTAAGGAATTCTGATACACAGACTTTGATTTTCTCCTACAATATAAAACACTGACTTGTGTGTAGAAAATGTCCATCTCATGTAAAAAGAAAGTTAGGTAGAATTTCATGTTGAGTTGAATGAGTTGTATAGTGATAGATTTGGCATTAAAAACCTTGCAAACTTAAGTGTGACCCATTGAGGAGCACATTACAAAGCACATGGGGTAAAATTAATGTATGGAATACTAATTAATATTTGTTTGTTATGATGAATGAAAGTTTGAAAGAGAAAATGTGTAGCCCTAGCTTGGTACGTCACGTATAATGACATTAATAGATTGGAGTATATGAACATATATATATATATATAGTGTGATGATATGAATGGACCATGAATCACATGCTTGCAAAGAAAAAGATGGAACGTGATTGGTTTTTGTACTATGTTTCAAGAATTTAGAACATGTACACTTGGATGAGAGGGCAAAACAATTATGCTACTTTGGGTGCTTCAATCATTCTATCTGCCATGAATTTAACCATATGTTCATCACTCTTTTTAGCTTATGTTTGGATAGAGAATGAAAACAAATGAAGAATAAGTGAAACTACAAAAACAAAGGAAAAAAAAAATGCTATAATTGAGATAGTTTTCAATCGTTTTCTATTTAAATACATGTATTAATTTGCTACTACTCACACATTCTATTCAATCAATTAGTTAGACCCTTCAAGATTTTATAATCTTTAGTAAAAAACTAACTTTCTAATTATTTTATTGTATAGAAAAAAATTATGTATATATATATATATATATATATATATATATATATATATATATATATATATAATCACTCATTTATTCTCTACTTCATCTTTAATTGTTTATGAGTTTCGACGGTAAAAAATAGAAATCATATGTATACAAATTGAAGTGATGTAGGCGTATGATCTAAAATGAATTAGTTTTAAATAGAAAATTTGAAAAGTACATTTTTATACAATTATAAAAATATAAATGGATAATTAAATTTAAATAAAAACATTTTGATTTTTTTCTTGTGTTTTATCCACCTCCAAAAGAAACAGCACGGTTGGAAGAAAAAGAAGAAAAGAAGTGAAAGAAAAGAAAAAGTGCAAAAAGTTAAAAGAAAAAAGAAAAAATATATGATACTTGATGAATTATTTTATAATAAAGAGATTCTCCTATTTATTATTATTTGTGTGAATATCTTTCATAAAAGAGGTAAACATGAAAATTAAGAAACCTCAGTCTTTTTATTACGTATATCATCACTTTTTCCTTTTTGTTCGATTCTCACATTTTATTGTATCTTCTTCTCTTTTTAAAAGATTCCAAACAGTGAAAGAAATAGGAATATTGCTGTTTCCATCTCCCTGAATTTTGTCTTTTTTTTTCTTTTGTTTCGATCAAAACATTAAAAAATTTAACATGGAAAGGACTCCACGATCATGCTTCAATGGAAGATTCTTCTAACACAAAAAGTAGTAAGAAACAAAATATTAATATTTTTGGATTTTATAATGCATATAAAATAATGGTATCATATGATATTAAATTTTAATCCATAAATTGTTTCTCTTGCCTAATTACACATGCACATAAATTTGTGACCAAATTAACATGGTTACCTATAAAATATGCATTCATTTGTAAGAAATTAATTAATGAAACAACATGTTTTAGATACCAATGTAGGATAAGATAGATATAGAAAGAGACTAATATAGCTACTTATACTTATGATAAGCATTTTTTCAATTTAAGATTAATTTATTAATCATTATATATATATATGCTACGTACCAAATGCATGTATCAAACTAATTAATCTTGTATTAAAATATTAGTGTGTTTCATGGGTTCGAAAATCTCCTGTTACCATAAAGGTGTGTTGAGTTAGTAATGTGAAACGTGTCTTGAACACTGTGATAATCATTGTAAAGTGACTTATCATAAATAATTCATCTTTATATATTCTGTATTATTTTGTTTATTGATTTCATGAAAATGTCTAGGGTTTTTCTTTTTCTTTTCAGGTGGATCTTCGTTTATCTGTACTTTAAAAAGCACGTTTCTGCGATTTGTCTAGAAAAAGATCATAAATTAAAGGGGAGAAAATGTGGCATCATAAACTTTCACGTTGATATAATCAAAACTCAAATCACAAGATATAAAATCAATATTGTCTCTCTTTTTTTATTCATATACATGAAAGCAACTGTAACAGTACACTTTTTAATGCATGTTATTATTAGTTAAAATTAATTGAAAATATAAAATCAGAATAAAAAACAATTGCATGAAATTTAATTTTATTAATTTTTAACAAAAAAATACTTTATTAAAAAAGTTGCATCAGAATATGTATGCAGTGACATTTTTCTCTTTATAACTTTTACTTTTATTTTCTGAAAGCATTATCACAGTGGGCCGTATCAAAAGGGCCCTTTACTTTTTCAGCCCACGGGCTTCTTGCATTGTTGCTTGAATATTGCATGTTACGTAACTTTTTTTTTTCTATTTTTTCACATATTATGAATAATAAATTTAACATGCTTTAATAAGTTGAAGCTTAATTCTCAAAAACATATTTAAAAATAAATATACTAATTTAATTTTATAATCATTTTTTAGCAGTTCACTCCATAAGATATATAATATGAACCAGTACGAATTGCATTGCATGTATTTGAAGAACCAATAGTATTAATAATGCTTAAAGAATGTGCTTAGTGTTGTTAAAAGCTGGCACCATTAGCATAATCATTAATCCACATGAAGCATTCAAAACTCTAACTTTTTCACAACAAAGAAACACACATTTTTTCTTTATTCATTCATTTACATAACTAACATAGCAAGACAAATAGAATATGTATAATCATAAGAAAATTCTAAGTGTTTCTTAATCGTCATTAGTGATAGTTGTTTGGATTAGGTGCAATTATTAACATAAAAACACTTTTTTACGAACTAATAAAAAGCGTTAATGACGATGCTTTTGTTAATGCAAAACGGCAAGAAAACGTGGGAGGGGTTGCAGAATACGATGCAGGAGCAGAGACAAAGATAAAATAATAAATGTTGCTATTTACGTTACGTTTTTTTTTTTTTTTTTAAATTATTATATGTGTGTATTGATTCATTTTGAATTCAACAAAATAAGCATAAAACACTTAACTAATACATTAACTCATTGGATTATCATTAAACACCTTGTAATTATATACACTGCAAAAAATATTTTATTTAGTAAAAAATTTCTTGCATGACTATGTTGTTAAAAATGTCAAAACAAATTGTTGCTCAGTAGAAAAAATATAATGCTGGTTACATGTTTCAAACGGATGGTATTAAGTTCAATTCGATTATATGTAGACAAGTATTTTTGTCTTGTTTAAGAAAATAACTAAAAAGAGTTTTTAATTTTAAATTATGCATTAAAAAAATCATTTTTAACTTTTAACTTTAATAATTTAACATAGATGTATATAACATTTGTATGTTTTATATCTGTCAAAATATACTATTTGTATGAAAAGAAATATGATTATGTTAAGAGGGGTAAAATAGGTAAGTTAAGGTGACCGTTGACTCACCTAAAACAAAGGAACGTGGGTTGTCCAGTGTGATAAAGGGGACTATAAATACTAACTAACAACCAGTTCATTATTTTTTTTTTAAATTTTGTTTTTTAATATATATATATATATATATATATATATATATATTAAAACATTTCACCATATAAATAGTTTTTAAATTAAATTAATTAATGTGTGACGTTGGACAAATTAAAATGATTATTTTAACATTTCAAAAATTATAATACAGTATTTTTCAATTACAATGCATTCAATTATTTTATTTTTAAATAATTTAAATATTATATGACCAACTATTTTATTAATAAAAATGAAAAAAATTTGAACCAAATGGTTTTTAAAATAGTAATAATAATAAAGAATAAGGATTAGCTTATATCTTCCTACAAAGAAAAGATAAGCATAAGTTTAAAAATTTTAATTTATAATCGTTACTAACATTTAAAATAAATAAAAAAATTATTTTTTTACTGTAAATAGATGTGGTCGGAAGAGTGAGTGAAGTGAAAAAATAAATAAAGGAAAAAGGTGGGATAGAGAATTGTCTTAGCTTAACGAGTGTTCCTAATTTTATTTTATTTTATTTATTGGTTAATATTATAATTATATTTTCTCAACAAAAATGTCAATAACTTTATTTTATTTATCTATTTAATTAATTTATATTATATTTTTCATGTTTTTAATTTTTTTAATTTTTTATATAATAATTATCATTAACGGGTAAAGTGTTTCTAATTGAACGTACTTTATTTTTTATTCACTTAAGATATATCTTTATTTATGTCTTCATGTTAATATATTTTATATACTTTTTCATACTTTTCTCAACGTTATAGTGTCATATACAAATAATAATAATAATAATAATAATAATAATAATAATAATAATAATAAATAAATAAATAAATAAAATAAAGTTTTTATGAAATTATTAGTCATTACAAAGTTAAATTAAATCTCTTAAATAATACAATATAAAAATCAGATAATATAATAATAATAAAATCTTAAATTATTTAATCTTCTTACGTGTCAAAAGTGATAATCATCTTAATATCGTTTTATATATGTCTAATTTAACTTAAATATGTTAATATAATTTTGATTTTTCTTATAGTTTTTCTTGTGTTTTTAATTAGTAGTGCAAATGTTACACTTAAAAAAATATGAAAAATAAAGGAACTAAATTGACTTGTATGATAAATTTAAGAAAATATATTATATGATGTATTTTATATATACGTTAAAGAAGACTTGAGTTTAATTTGAAGATAATATATAAAAAGTCAAAATTTATATGATATAGAAGAAACACCGATAAGATGAAGTTTAAACATATTCATATTTTTTTTTTATCTAAATGTTTCATATACTTTTTAGATGATCTAGCGCATTTTATTCATCAACACCAAAATCATAAACTTATTATAAAAATTATTATAATTTTTTTTATTTCTCGTTCTTTTAAGTGAAATTTGTCTGTTACTTTTAATAAAAAATTATGAAAAAAAAACTAAAATCACATTGAGTCAAAATTCTATTAATATCTCTTCACTCATAAGCAAAAACAATATCATTCTCTTAATCTTTTTATTTGACTCCACCTTATCTATCATTATGATTAAATTTGCATAGTAAAAACCTATAACCCTAACGTGTTTTTTGATTGCCTGCCTCGTAAGCTTTGATTTAGCCTAAAAAATCTACTTCTCCTTTTGTCATTAACCTTTTTATCAAGTTTTGAATCTTTATTTAATGAAAAAAAATACAAAATGATTTGAGTTTTGATAAGAAAATAAAGTAAACAAATTATTAAGGTTTTGAATTTTACTCCAGTAAGATTTCATAAAGATTTGTCCCTTTGATTCCTAATAGCGTTACTTTAGTCTTAGAAATGTCCACACCAAAATAATTTGATAAGTAAATAAATTCAACTCTATCACCAATTTATTTTATATATATATATATATCACTGTGTCACATTTAATATCATTAATGTGAATAAGGCTTACAACAACTTTCTAATTTCATGAAATAATGTTATCAAGAATTATTTTAAAAAATATTTTTCAAATGCAGACCGTTATTAATACAGTACATTCAATCTCATAGAAAAGTTCAAACATGTCCTTATACTCTGATACACTATTAAATTATATATAGTCAGTACTATAAATATTATAAAGGGAATCCAATGCCACATAATACAAATTAATAGCAGAATGACAAATCAAATTTTAAAAAATTATAAACGATAGCTTCATCATGCAACTTAAGATCATAATGGAATTTTCCAGCTTTAAAGTTTAACTTTACTTGATCATGTTCAAAGTTGGTGTATTTTTATTAGTACGACAAAATAGATTAATCCGGTTGTTTCCCTGTTAGTGTTTTTTAATATATATTACTTAAAAAACATAATTTATAATTTTAATTAAATTAAGAGTGTTATTTTACATATTTAACTATTTAATTATAATTAAAATTTAGTTTATAAGTATTAATGATTTGAATAAAATATATACTTTAATCAATATCAAGACAAAAGTTATAATTTTTAAATTTATAGTGTTTTATTTTAATTCCAATAAATTAATTTTAATATTTCATATATATAATACATTTTTTTGAAAAGGGTACAAAAACCGACAAACTTGACTAAAGTACCACTTACCCTCACCAAATTAAAAAAAAATCTACATTGAACTTGTACTTATTTTGTCACCTTCAATTTTAATAATATTTAATTTAAAATAAATAAATCTTTAAAATTTAATAAAAAAATTAGTATTTCTTCAATCAATCATAACACGACAAGTCAAAATTTAAATATCTGTGGGAAAATCTAATTAAATTTGACAATTTTCAAACAAAACAATCTAATCTCATAGAAAAAACTATAATTAGGAAAAACAAAAGAATTGTTTTATCGAACCATACATTTCTCAGTGTCCTTCTTATGACCCCTCAGACTCAAATAATTGACATCATTTGATACCAACGCAGATATCGTTAAATCGATCCAATTAATGTCTGCCACGTTATTGAATTCGGTTTTAATAATCTCATTCTGAGACCCACCATCACTCAATAACACAACCAATAACCGCACCTTCAAAAATTCCTGATAAGCTTCTCCTTCTTTCTCGACAAAATCTGAGACACAGAGAGAAAAAGAAGACATAGCTTCAAGATCAGTTTCCGTTAAGTGCTTCAGAGATGCCATAACCAATAACTCACGCCACTTGATGTTCATTTTTTTATGTTCGGATAAAGCAGCCGTGTTTTTTTTCTTTTTTTTTTGAAGAAAAACTGAATTCTGAGCTGGCCGAGCTGCCCATTACGATTTATGATCATGGGTTTTTGATTTCCGTTTAAATTTTCAATCTTTGGGGAAAATAACGCTGCCCTTTTGTTTTGTAATTTATGGGGAAAACGTGAACGGAAGAAAAGAAAGAGAGAAACTGAAAAAAAGTGATTTTTTTTTTTCTGGGGAAATTGAGGTTTGAAGCTTGTAACGTGTTGTAGAAGATGTCTTTGCTTCGTCGGAGAAAAGGGCCGGAAAAGGAACAGGCTCCGGGCCCGAGTTCAGAGCCGAATGTGGTAAGCGAAGAGGAGAAAGAAGATGATAAGAATAAGAAGAGTAAGAAGAAGAAAGATGAGGTGGGGGAGAGGAAGAAGAGGAAATGGTCGTGTTTGGATAGCTGTTGCTGGTTGGTGGGGTGCATTTGCACGTTGTGGTGGTTTCTTCTGTTTCTGTATCAGATGATGCCATCTTCGATTCCGCAGTACGTGACCGAGGCATTCACTGGGCCTATGCCTGACCCACCGGGCCTTAAGCTCAAGAAGGAGGGGCTCAGGGTGAAGCACCCTGTTGTTTTTGTGCCGGGGATTGTCACTGGGGGGCTTGAACTATGGGAGGGTCATCAGTGCGCTGAAGGGTTGTTCAGGAAACGCTTGTGGGGTGGTACCTTTGGAGAAGTATACAAAAGGTATCATCAGCAAACAATCTTTCTTGTTCTTGCTTTTGTTTGCTGCTTACATCTGATTTGATGGTGATGTTTGCTTGTGACTTGTTCTGTCATTCTACTAGGTAAGTGCTTGATGGTGTTGGTATGCTGTGTTTCTGTTTTTTTTTTTCTTTTTGTTGATTATGATAAAAACTCTTGTTTTTGTTCATTGAGTTCAATTTCTATACACTGTTAGCATAATTTTTTTACATTGTTAACTGATCAGAAAACATAATATGACTTTTAAGATACTTATTAGTATTATTATAAAAGTCAAATAAACTTAACATACATGAACTTTTGTGATCAGCTGATATTGTAAGACTCCTTCACATTGTTAGTACATAGAGTATTTACTCTTAGTCATTGCCTTAATTTGATTGGTGATGTATGGATCTGGCTTGTTTGACGTGCCAGTGGGTAAGTGCTTTATGTTATTGGTGTGTTGTGTTTCTGTTTTTGGTTGATGCTGATGAGGATGATGACGGGTGATAGCAGATTGGAATGGTCCTAAATAGGTAACGTTTGGTGATGTATGCTGAAATATGTCACTCTAGTTTTGGAACGTTGGACGGATTTGTCAACTTGTTTCCATTATTGGTGGTGGAGTCTTTGGAAGCAATGAATTGAAAGGGGACTTCCTTTTATGGTCTCTTTTTTTGGTTTGTGACGAGATTGCTTGAGATGGTTAAATTTTGCGCTTTTGAGTTATTTTGTTTGTGCGTTTATAGTTGTTTGAATTAACTTCTCTTAAGAGAGTGTGTTCTCACAACTTGTCTTTATCTGAATGATGTGTGGTTCTGTCATTGTTTTACTGTAAACCTTTGACTCTAGTTGTTCTTTTCTTTTTAACTTGCAATCTTAACGTATGCTTGTGATACTTGTAACTAAGTTCCTGTAGACCTATATATGGTGGGATAAGGATTTATGTTTTTTTTCTTGATGAATGTTCTGCAGACCTTCATGCTGGGTGGATCACATGTCACTGGACAATGAAACAGGATTAGACCCACCAGGCATAAGAGTTAGGCCTGTCTCTGGACTTGTAGCTGCTGATTACTTTGCTGCAGGATACTTTGTATGGGCAGTGCTGATTGCTAACTTGGCACGCATTGGTTATGAAGAAAAAACCATGTACATGGCTGCATATGATTGGAGAATAGCATTTCAGAACACTGAGGTATATATTCTATAATTGATTTTACCTACAGTTCTTGCGCCCCACATCCCTCACCTAAAGAAGTACATTGATAATAACTCATAAGATTTTGCTGAATCTTTTTTTTGATCAGGTGAGGGATCAAACACTTAGTCGGATAAAAAGCAACATAGAACTTATGGTTGCTACTAATGGTGGGAATAAGGCAGTTATTATTCCACATTCAATGGGTGTGTTATACTTTCTTCATTTTATGAAATGGGTTGAAGCACCAGCTCCAATGGGTGGTGGGGGAGGACCAGATTGGTGTTCTAAATATATAAAGGCAGTTTTAAACATTGGTGGACCATTTTTGGGTGTTCCCAAGGCTATTGCAGGGCTTTTCTCAGCTGAGGCCAGGGATATTGCTGTTGCCAGGTAAATTTACTTATTGGTCATGTCAGTTGCTAAGAAGAAAATTACTGCTGAGGTTTCATCATATTTTGTCAATTCTACTTCCTTTTTTTCCCTACACTTACCTTCTTTAATTGTTTGAAATATATCTTTTACACATTATAGTGTATACCTCTCAAGGGGATTGTTGTAAACTTTAAAAAAAGCATAGGTTCATGTGCAATTTCAAGAAGCTTTAAGAGGTATCAATGTGATTTGCTCAAATTTTAGCTACCTACCTGTTTGCTCTAGCTGTTTAAATAAGCTGTGCTTTGTAGTTTATAATACCTTTTTGAGAATTTTCTTCTCCTTACAATTTCTTCTTTTGATTACATATTTTGCCAAGTAAATAGTTCTGTCTTGTCCGCATTTAGAAAGGAAATTAAGATTACATCTGGCACTAATGCTATATCAGTAATTTTCTTTTCGGCATCTTAGACTTAAACTTAATTTGGTTCTTTCTTGTTATACATCAAGGACAATAGCTCCAGGATTCTTAGATAACGATCTGTTTCGGCTTCAAACCTTGCAACATGTGATGAAGATGACCCGTTCTTGGGACTCAACAATGTCAATGATACCAAGAGGAGGAAATACTATATGGGGTGATCTTGACTGGTCACCAGAGGAAGGCTATCAACCTAGCAGGAGAAAGAACAGCAATAATAATACTCAGTTAACAGACCAAGACTCAAATGAAACAAATTCTGTCAACTATGGAAGGATGATATCATTTGGAAGAGATGTGGCTGAGGCACCCTCCTCTGAGATTGAGATGACTGACTTCCGGGTAAGGTTATTTTAACAATGCCTAATTAGTTATAAGAGTTTAATTAGTTATAAGAGTTGGACAATTTTTTCACCTTAAAGCTAATTTTGTGAGATTGAGTTATATATTAAGCTCAACTTCTATGATGGTTATCAGAGTCTATTCTATATCTGTTACTGGATCATCTACACTGTAGATGTTTAGTTCTCGATTCGAGGAGGTGTGTTTAGATCTCGTATTAGAAATATGATGAGTAACATAGTTCTTGTTAGACTGGGATAATTCTCACTTCAAAAGTAAATTTTGTTGAGTTAAGCTAAATTCTTAGGCTACTTTTACCAAATATTTTATCTAGCTTTCTGAATCTATTATGTTTTTAGTTTATACTCAGTTTCTTGTTAACAGGGTGCCCACAAGGGTCGCAGTGTTGCTAATACAACTTGTCGTGATGTGTGGACGGAATACCATGAAATGGGAATTGAAGGAGTAAGAGCAGTTGCTGAACATAAGGTTTATACAGCTAGCTCAATTGTAGACCTGCTTCATTTTGTTGCTCCAAAGATGATGGCTCGTGGCAGTGCTCATTTCTCTTACGGAATTGCTGACAATTTGGATGACCCTAAATACAGTCACTACAAGTATTGGTCAAATCCCTTGGAAACAAAGTAAGAATTTTTGGTTACTTACTTTTGTCATTTCATGGTTTTTGACAGTATTAGAATTTGTAGTCACTCATTTTTGTGTATTCAATTGATACTGCAGATTACCAAATGCTCCTGAAATGGAAATCTTCTCTTTGTATGGAGTTGGCTTACCAACTGAAAGGTCTTATGTCTACAAGTTAACACCCTTTGCTGAGTGCTACATTCCTTTTGAAATTGACACTACACAAGATGGTGGTAATGGTGAAGATAGCTGTCTGCAAGGTGGAGTGTACACTGTTGATGGAGATGAGACTGTGCCAGTTCTAAGCTCAGGCTTCATGTGTGCTAAAGGGTGGCGTGGAAAAACAAGATTCAACCCTTCTGGCATTCGCACCTACATTAGAGAATATGATCATTCTCCTCCAGCCAACTTGCTGGAAGGAAGAGGCACACAAAGTGGTGCTCATGTTGACATCATGGGAAACTTTGCATTGATTGAGGATGTTATTAGAGTGGCAGCAGGGGCCACAGGAGAAGATCTAGGAGGTGATAAGGTGTATTCTGATATCTTCAAATGGTCTGAGAAAATCAAATTGCCTCTGTGAATTAAGCACAATGCCACATCTCTTCAAAGGATCACATCAGATTGTTGTAACTTTTTGGAGTATAGTTTCACTGCCACCAGAGTTCTGTGACTTGCACTTGCAATTTATGGTTCTGCTGATCAAATTGTAGTTCCATGGAGGGGTGAACTATGCTTATTGGTTACACTGAAAGTGCTTGTATTGAAAATTATGGTTAAGATTTGTTTTGTCTTGTATGAGAAACCAAGCAAGGGGCATTGTTCTCAATAAGTTCATCTTGTTGGGTATGGTAAAAAGAAACTCTTATATAAGTTATAGACTGTTAACCAAAAAATGTTCTTTTTTTTTAATCAGATGAAGTATTGACTAATCTTTGTCATAATTCAAAGATTAGTTAATGAAATGTTTAAATGAGTTTTATGTTTTCGTAATAAAACTCAAAATCCAAAGGGATTAGAGATAATTGATTTTTTTAACAAATCTATTAATTTCAACAAACCAAAACATAATTTCGGGAATCAACAGAGAACCAGTGAAATGTTTTTTGGTTTTGAATGGTGATTGTTTTGCCAAAATAAACCAAATAAAAAGAAAAATTCACATATAGATCTGTACACTTTATTTTCTAAAATAGACCTGTTTACTTGCAAATTCAGAATTGGGTTCTAGAGAGTAATTTCTTAACTGTGAAAGGTGATTTATAGAAAAAAAAAAAAAGTTGAAAATTCGTTTTCCGGGAATTTGATTTTTGATATGTTTTTACTTTTTTTTTGCAATTTTTCGAAAAGGAATGAAAATATTTTAAAAATAAAAGATAAGATTCAATAAAAAGTATAATTACATAGAGATTTGTCTTTAGAGATAAAAGTTAAATGAGTAATTTAATATTTTATTAATAAATTAAAAATACTTGATTATTAAAAAAAGCTAAGAGTTAAGTTTTACCTTCACAATATTATATTTTTTTAAATCCCTCATCTCTTTTCTCTCAACCTGCTCTCTAAAATTATCATTTGTCACATCAACAACCGGGGTTCACTATTAAACTTGGGGTTTACCATTAAACTCATGGTAGCAATTTGAACAACACTGTTCGATCAGAAACTTCGTTAGAGTGGGTTTAATTCTACTAGTTTTCTCTTTTGATTCCGTTTCAAATTTGTTCTATAGGTCTCTAAATAGTTGTTGCATGTGCTTCAGAGACTTTATGAGGAGTCTTTGTTGGTTCCACATCCTTATAATTTAGTCTAATCATTGATCAGATATTCTGTGATGTACTTTTAGGGTTTGTGAGTTTTTTTGAAAAAGTATTTGTTCAAATAAGGTAAGAGAAACTAAACATTGTAGTTGTATGTTTATGATGTTGTAATACTTTAGAATTTGAAATTTAGGATTAGAAATTTAATTTGAGTTATCTGTGTTGAGTCTCTTGCAGGTTTAAACTAAAACTGGTTTGTTTAATTGATTTTATAATGCAGTTTGGGTTTGGCAATTGATGGTAGTTTTAGATATGTAGACTTTGTTGAGTTGCATTCCCTTTTTTGTGCAGGTTTGAAATGTTTAATTATTGGAATGAAATTGAATGTTTGAATTGATGATTAGTTGAGAGAAAATGTTATAAATTGGTGTTGTAAACTAAGCATGTTATATATTTTATGGGTATTTAATTATTGTTCAGAATATATATTTTTTTCTATTTTTAGTGTGTTCAATTCTATTGTATTGAACAATTGTAAGGTAATGTTCCCTTCATGTATGACGTCATTTTTTTGCATGCAATGTAATTTTTGAAGGTTATCAGTTCCCGTACTAGACTGGCAAAGCAAGCAATATAAAATAATATTGCATGAACATTTCGTACAGTAAGAAAAAAATTCATAAATCATAATAAAGTATAACTGTGAGAATTTAAAAAAAAAAAATTATGTAGAAGTTGTGCTTCCTAGCACGACTTTTGGCAAAAAGTCGATTTCGCTGCATATTGAAATCGTGTTACTAAACACGACTTCTTCATCTTAAAACGTGTCTCCAAATACGACTTATCTAATTATATAATTTTTTTAAAATTTGCCCATATCTATAATTTGGAGATAAATCTGCACCACTTTTGTAAATAAACCTCATTTAGAGTTAGGTGTGAGCAAAGAATGAAAATTTAATTGAAAACTAATAAATAAGTTATAAGAGTAAGAATCACAGTATTATTAAGATTTATTAAATGAATTCTATGATAGATTGAAAAAATTAAAAATGTCATGATACTTGAAAATTGATAAATTGTTGATATGTTCTGTATGTTTATTAAAAAAGTTTGATAAATAGTATATATATATATATATATATATATATATATATATATATATATATATATATGATGTTTGGTAGAAAAATATATCTCTTGAGAATGATGAGTAATGTTTGAAATATTGAAATAAATTTAAAAGATCATATATACACTTAATTTTTTCACATATTTATCTAAAGTGAAAAGTTCTCTTTAAACGAATCTAATTAAAATTTAAATCTATTTTCTGTTTGACTTTTGCTTAAACAAAGATATTTTAGTTCAAGTGAGAAAAAATTTTTGTTCAAAAGAAAATATTTTGACTCGAGTAAAATTTTTTTTTTTATTCAAATGAAGTATAGACTAATCTTGTCATAATTTAAAGATTAGTTAATGATATGTATAAATGAGTTTTATGTTATCGTAATAAAACTCACAATACAAAGAATAAGTTTAAATTGATATTTTTAACAAATCTATTAATTCCAAAAAAAAAAACATAACATAATTTTCGGGAATCAACAAAGAAATAGTGAAATGTGTACTGGTTTTGAAGTGGTGATTGTTTTACCAAAATAAACCAAATAAAAAAATTCACAAATAGATCTGAACACTTTAAATTTGAAGTGGTCATAATATTCTGTAATCAAATGCAACCCTGCTGTTCTCTTTATATAATAATAATACAATAACTAAATTTCAAATGATTTTTTATTTTTATTTTTTATATATTAAATATATTCGATAAGAAATACAGTGTTAAACATATTAAAATAAATTAGCGTTGAGATGAACTAATTATCGTAATTTACAATTATCTCTAATAGTTAACGTTAATTAATTAATGGTTTACGCTCGCAAAAATTTTACTCAGTTAATTGTTAAGGGCTTTGAAGCGTTGAGGCACGTTCTTTTCAATTTTTTTCTCTGTTCTCTCTACGCCTTTGAAAACCGAAGGAAGAAGAACTCTGATTCTGATTCTCTCTCCGTAGCTGCGACGTCGTTTTCATCCCTAACCCCACACCCTTCAACGCGATTCTTATTCTGATCGCAGGTATCGTTTTCTCTTTTCCAATTCTGTCGAATCTACGAACGCCACTTTCTTTGTTTCGTCTATAAATTCAATTTCAAAAGTCAACCGCTAATATCGTGCATTCGCTTCATTCCTGGGTGGCGAAATTTCTGGTGCATTTGTTCGTTCCTCAATGCACCGGTGAAAAATTTAATTGGTTGATTAAGTTTCTAATTGACGAGGGAGAGGAGTGGGAAATTGGTCAAGTTTAAGGAAAAGTGAAAACGAAGCTTCTTTACGAAGAAGAAATGATGGCTCTGATACCCTAGGCTTTGTAGTCAACTGTTGGAGGTGGTGTTTGAAATTTTGAAGACCTTGATGTTGGTTGTTGGTGCTATGGCGAGGGCATTGAGGTTCTAATTTCCACGCTATGTTTTGGGTTTAGTATTAGAGGAATGATTTTTGGGTTTTGATTTTTGAAGGTTGATTTTGCTCGGACAAGATTGATCTGTAACGAAGTGAAAGGGGTCTGGAGTTTGAGGAGTAAAATGGTGTGTTTTCAGAGTGACTGGGGCTTTGGATGTTTGGATTAAGACAAATACATTTCTTTTGCGGGTAAAAGGAAAACACAAAGCTATGTAAGATTTTCAATGCACCCATCACGTAGAGGAATGTACATCTTGAGACTGGGTATTTGTAGGTGATTCAATGACGGAAGAGACAATAGGTCCTAAAATCCTTACTAGGATAATCTCTTACTATTTTAGAAAGTAAATTTTAAGTCTAACTCAAATTCAAAAAATCGAAAGCTGAGTCTTGCATCCATTTATATACTATAATATGATTATATCTCTAATTGGTATTAGATCTCCAACATGTCTATCTCTATATATGCATACTATATATATATATATATATATATATATATATATATATATATATATATATTTATATATATATATATATATATATATATATATATATATATTTATATTTATATATATGTATGTATGTATGTTTATATGTGTGTTATTTTTTCTAAGAAAAAGTTACTCATATGTGTGGTATACAATTCAGTACTTTAAGGGTCATTTGGTGGCTAGGACTTAATAAGACAGGAAAGGATAACTATCCTACCCTGCTCGGTTGGTACATTGGCAAGATATGATCTCCTTACCTGATTATTTTTCCCATCCTACTAGCATAATGTATTTCTGCTCCTGAGGGAAGCTGAGTTAGAAAGTAATAAGATAGGATAGTTGACCTTGCTCTTACTCTCGCACCACCCCCTTCATTACAACCACTGTCATCATCACTATCCTTGTCATCACCGTCCTAGTTGTCATTACCACCACTCTTACCACTGTTTTCATTGTTTTCCGTGTCACCACTACCATCTTTGTTGTTACCACCGCCACCCCATATATGTAGTTTCCACCATCATCATCATTTCTATCACAACAACTACCACCACTTCACCATTGTTGTCAAAACTTTTGGTACCACTTCTTTTAATCATCACATAATCTTCATCATAGCAACTACTGATACATTGTCACCACCACCATTAATGTCACCACTTATGTCGTCATTATTGTTAACTGTTGACATCATTGTTATTATAAGTAGCACCACTTCGACCATTGTTGTTATCACACTTTCCTTTATCGGCACTGCCATCATCACTATCATCTCGATATTACCACTGTCATATTAATGCTATAGTAAATAATAGACAATTATATAGTCTAGACTTATTTTGATTAAGACTACTGATGCCTTTTTGGACATTCTAACATAGATAGGGAAACATATGTAGTTCTTGTGCATGTCCATATGGGAGGGAATACATTGTGACATGGGCAAGGGAATGACATGCAATTATTTTTTCTTGATTATTATAATGGTCACTACTCTACTAGTATTTTTCTTTACCCTTTCTTTTATCAAATTTGATTATCATCCACGAATGAAATCATGTATTAATTAGAAACTATCCATGTCTCTTTTCAAATATTGTGCATTTGGGTATAATGTTTTTTTTTTTTTTTTTTTTTATTTTTTTT
>Ga0209489_106765_pt1 | contig 18003 bp, 19 predicted proteins | sample SiratrowhiteBW_FD_187527 | JGI IMG/M metagenome (GOLD analysis project Ga0209489, IMG submission 187527) | Root nodule microbial communities of legume samples collected from California, USA - Siratro white BW (SPAdes) (version 2) | ecosystem: Host-associated > Plants > Roots > Nodule | place...
CTGTCTGTTTCTGAAATTTAATCTGGTTTTCAGTATACTGGTTTTTCAGATTTCATATTTGTCTGCAGTGCACTGATTCTGTTTGATTGGTTTTCATATTTGTAAATTGTTTGAACCTTTGTAGATTACAGTCTAAGTTTCTTTAAAGATTTTGTATTCTCACATTGAAAAGCAAATTTCGAAAAGATTCAAAAAGGGTTCAATTCACCCCCCCCCCTCTTGAACTTAGGCCAAACACTTATTTTAACACAATCAATTAAAAAAATTTCAATAGATTGAATTTATAATACTACATCAATAAAGACAAATCAATGAAATCAGGATGCACATAATTCAATTAACAATTATAGTCAATGATACAACAGTTTATTTCCAATACCAAATTGAGCATGCTTAATACAATGGAAACATTATATTAACAATGATAGAATCTGTGAGCTAATGATACCAAATCAACATAGAATCAGTTTAACAAGAATGTCACTTATGCAGAAAATTAATATAAGCTTTAATGGTTGTGATAGTGAGTGCACAAGTGAAGCAGTCAAGATTTCAGAACTAAATCAGATATAGAAAACAAAATAAAATTAGAAATTTAGCCAAAATTCGTACTTAAAATTTGTCTAGAAATTTAATAGATTGTTCTTGAGTTTTAACAAATTGTTCTTAACTACAAAAATATAACAGTACAAAATATAAAAGAGATAGGGAGAAGAAGATTACACAATTGTTTTTATACTGGTTCACCCAACCTCTAGGGCTATGTCCAATCCTTTGCAACCACTCGCAAGGATTTCCACTAATTCAATTAACGTTTAAAATCAAATCACTCACAAGACACCTTCTTGAACCATACAAGAAGTTCTTCTACCCCTTTGCAGAACCCACTGATAAGATGCACACTCACAATGCAAACGCAACACACCAATGCAGATTTGAATGCAAAAAACACAATATAACAATTCAGTTACAAGTTTTTCCCCAATTACAATGCTTAAACACCCCTATTAAGCACTACCCAATCAAGAAATTAATCAAGAACACAATACAATTAGAAAATTCACAAATGCAACAGCTAACCACAACAAAAGGCACCAAGGAAGAACACTTATCTTCACAAGAGTGTTGCTACTACACAAATCAATCAAAACCAAGCTTTGTTTTTCTTCAAGTGTGAGAAATCTTGATAAGTTTTGAAAATGATTGAAATTCTTTCTCACTGTGTGTATTTTTCTCCAAGGAACTCTCTTCAAATCTTTTGAAAATCAGTAAAAACCTAATTCAATTCGAAGTCGTATTTCAAAACATGCGCTACTGGGCTTTAAAAACACGCAAGCCCAAAATTGTTAAAAAAATTTAACAGGTTAATTTTGAAATTTAACATGTTGAATTTTGGTCTGCAACACTTATTTTTATAAAACGTTTTTAAAATGATATTTCCACTTAAACTTGAGTAAGAGCAATGCAAGTAATTGATTAATTGACACAACCAAATGCATGAGACAACTAAACTATGATTATACTAACCCAAACCTAGACTCTAAAATCTTCAAGTAATTTCTTCATCAAATGATCTTCTATTTTCTCCAACATGTGGTCCATTTGATGCTCCATCATTTAGTGCTGAAAAATATTTTATCACTTTTATTGATGACTTCTCACAATATTATTATTTATACTTCATGAAAAGTCTCAATCAATGGATGTACTTCAGACGTTTATAAATGAAGTGGAAAGACAACTAGATAGAAAAGTAAAAGTTGTGAGGTCTGATAGAGCTAGTGAATATTATGGAAAATTTAATGAAAAAGGACAATGTAAAGGTCCATTTACAAAGTTACTTGAAAGTCAGGGCATATGTGCATAGTATACAAGGCCTGGTACACCACAACAAAATGGTGTAGCTGAAAGGTGAAATCGTACTCTTATGGAAATAGTTAGGAGCATGATAAATTATAGCAATGTAGCTTTATCATTGTGGATGTATGCATTAAAGTCCGTTGCATATCTGTTTAACAAGATTCCTAGTAAGGCAGTTCCTAAGACTCCTTACGAACTATGGACAGGAAGAAAACCTAGTTTGAGGCATTTTCACATTTGGGGGTGTTCGACAGAAGTAAGGGTATATAATCCACATGAAAAGAAACTTGATGCAAGAACCATTAGTGGTTTTTTCATTGGCTATCCTGATAAATCAAAGGGGTACATATTTTATTGCCCTAATCATAGTACATAAATAGTTGAGTCTGTTAATGTTAGGTTCATTGAAAATGATCATATTAGTGGGAGTGAGGAATCATGAAAGGTGGATATTCAAGAGAAACATGTAGAAGTACCTACATTTGATGTTTCTTATCAAGTTGTTGTTCCTTCTGTTGTATCACGGTCACACAACATTTCCATTCAACAAATCAATATTCCAAACCCACAAAATGAACATATGGATAATGAACCAACCAATGATGCACAAGTCATTAATGAGCAAATAATAGATGAACCACAAGTAATACCCTTAAGAAGGTCTGAAAGATAAAGAAGACCAACTATTACAATTGACTACGTGGTTTTTTCACTTGAGCATGAATGTGATTTAAGCATTGATGAAGATCCATTATCATTTAGACAAGCCATGGAAAGTAACAATTCTGAAAGTTGTTTGATGCTATGAAAGAAGAGTTGAAATCAATAGATGACAATAAACTTTGGGATCTAGTTGAGTTTCCTAAAGGTGCAAAATGAGTTGGTTGTAAATGGGTCTTTAAGACAAAATGTGACTCGAAAGGCAACATTGAAAGGTATAAGGCTAGACTTGTCGCCAAAGGTTACACTCAAAAGGATGACATTGACTATAAAGAGACCTTTTCTCCAATTTCAAAGAAGGGCTTTTTAAGAATTGTAATGGCTTTGGTGACTCATTATGACTTGGATCTTCACCAAATAAATGTAAAGACCGCCTTTCTAAATGATGATTAGAAGAAGAGGTTTATATGAACCTACCTGAAGGTTGTGACCACAGAAAAAGAAATGTTTGTGTGTAAGTTAAAGAAGTCAATATATAGACTCAAACAAGCTTCCAAACAGTGGTATCTCAAGTTCAATGATATTATTTTGTCATATGGTTTTATAGAGAATATTGTTGATCAACGTATCTACATAAAGGTCAATGAGAGCAAGTTTATTATATTGGTTCTATATGTTGATGACATTCTCCTTGCTACTAATGACATTATTTTGTTACATGATGTAAAGAAATTTCTCTCTAACAAATTTGAGATGAAAGATATGGGTGAGGCATCCTATGTGATAGGGATGGAGATATTCCGTGAAAGATCACAATGAGTGTTAAATTGTCTCAAAAGGGATACATCAAAAAAAGGTGTTAGAGAGATTTGGAATGGAAACTTGTTCTTTAGGGATAGTTCCAATTTAAAAGGGAGATAAATTTAGTCAAATGCAATGTCCCAAAAATGATTTGGAACGAAAAGAAATGGAATCTATTCTTTATGCTTCAATGGTTGGTAGCCTGATGTATATTTAGACATTCACTCGGCCATATATAAGTTTTGTAATCAGATTCTTAAGTCACTACCAAAGTAATCCCGGAATGGATCACTGGATAGTTGTAAAGAAAATCCTCAGGTATTTACAAGGCACCAAGGATCATACGCTTATTTATAAAAGGACAGATAACCTTGAAGTGATAGGTTACTCAGATTCAAATTATGTTAGATGTATAAACTAAAAAAAATCCATATTTTGCTACATCTTTATGTTGGTTGAAGGAGCAATCTCATGGAAAAGTGCAAAAGAGTCTATCATCGCTACTTCTACCATGGAGGTTGAATTTGTGCCATGTTTTGAAGCCACAGTTCATGCATTATAGTTGTGGAACTTTATCTCTGGGCTTAATGTTGTGGACTATATTGCTAGATCACTAAGAATTGTGATAATTTTACAACTCTTTTCTTTTCTAAAAATGTCAAGTATTCCAAAGGTGCAAAACACATGGACTTAAAGTACTTGTTAGTTAAGGATAAAGTGCAGAAATAAAGAGTGTCAATTGAGCATATTGGTATTGATGAAATGATAGCGAATCCACTAAATAAAGGATTGTCACCTAAAATATTTTTTTGTCATGTGAGAGACATGTGAATAATTGATAAGTCCTTGTTAGCATGATTAGTATGATGTGTATAAATAATTTGCTTGTGTTGTTTGACACTTCTGAATTCAATTAAAGTTGTTTATGCTTATTTATGTTTATTATCCACATTATGTTATGTACATACATTGTTTTGGTGTGATAACATATAATATGTATATTTAATTCAAAGATTACAATATGCTTTGATTGATGTTTTAAAAATTGAATTGAAATCCGAAATATGTTGCTTATTGACATGGATCACCGTGATTCGGTTAATTTAATTCTAATTAAGGATGATGACTTGATTATTTCAATGAAAAATGCGCTTTTATGGTTATTGAATCGTCGAGTCATAACATAAACCAAGTGAAAGATTGTAAGAATATTTAAAATATTATTATAATTATATGATTGTTATTCTTAAAAGACTCGTAGAGATAGTGGTGATTTTATTTTATTATAATATAAAATAAATTTATTCTCCTCTTCTTTTAAAATATAAAAATAAAAGATATATTTTAAAAACATATGTTATCCGTTTTTATTTGTGTGTATGGTAACTTTTCTAACCATTAAGAAAAGTCAAAAGTCAAAAAAAAAAGAAAAAAGAAGGATAAAATCAGAAGAAAAAAAGATCATAAAAAATATGAATCCGATAATAGTTTTTTCTCTATTTACGTGAAAATCATAAATTTTAAAATTCTGTAAAATTTTCATAAATTAAAAAAAAAAAAAAAACTTACAATTGGATATCTTTACTTGTTATCAGTTGGAAAACAGGATCTTTAGTGTCAAGGATATTGGAGTTGGAAAGCAGGGTCTTTAGTGCAAAGGATTCTCATGAAAGTCTTAATGGAGTGTGGATAGAACTTGGTCAACACCTTGTCCAACTTGAGAGACCCTGTTTACAGGATCCAGGGATATATTCACCACAGCGTGTTGATCCACGATGATAAGTAATTTCAACTTAATATTCACTGTGACTCCATTATGACTTCTAATAAATATAATTCTAAGATATGACAATATACTCATTAAATAAGGAAGCAAAATATAAAAGAATAAATTCTAAGAGATAAGTTTTCTATTCTTTTAATCATAAAAAATGTCACTTTATTTTTTTTTTTTCAATATGTTTAGAAAATAGTTAAACAAGCTTCTTTTTACTTTTACAATTTATTAGAAAGACAGATAAACAGAGAAAGAGGAAATAGATGTAAACTGAGAAAAATTAGATTCTGACAAGTTAGTCGAAACCAAAAAGGATTCAACTATTTATAAAAGATAGTAGTACCGAATTTAACAAACTAACAGACTCTTAACATAACAAACTAACAAACTCTTAAGTGACTTCATAAAAAAATATTTTTGTATGAAAGAGTATTTAAAACCTGGAAAAAAAAAACAGGGTGACATTTTGTAATTAAAAAAGATAGTTGAATCAAGATACAACTTATGAATCGGAAAGTCAATCTTACTTAACAACGTTGGGCATTCCCTCATTTTCTTCTTCCAAAGATTCAAATTTGACTTTGTTCCTCACTTACACAAGTACTCACTCTCATTTTACTTCGTTGATATTTTATTCTTACAACTTCACTCCAACAAACATGAGAACAAAATTTGCATTTTGTTTCTAGGTGGAGGAAGACCTTCACACTACTTTCAAGTAATATCAACCATCTCCATTTTAGCTTTAAGTCATTCTTCAATAAAATCCAACAGCACAAAAAGAATATAGGAGAAAGCAAGGCAGCAGTATAGCAGAAACAGGGGACCAGCAACACAACAACAAGAGACTCAGCCAAAACCATCAAGCTAACCAGAAAATAGTACAGAATAAGTGGGTCACACACTTTTAATGGAGGAGCAGAGTCCCATGGCAGGAACGTGTCAGGAACAAAGAGAGGAGAGGTGTTCCATAGCATAAACAAAGTAAAAAACAGAAGATTAGAAGACAACAACAAAGAGAATGAAGGACCGACCAAAGGATATGTTGAAGAGAAAAACAGAGAAAATGATTGTAATGAGTGCATGATTGAAATTTAAGAAAAAGAGCAAGAATGCACAAAAATAATCCCAAAGAGACAATATTTTAATTCATCAAAATAATTCTTTAATTTATTTTTATTTTTTGGACTCATAATTTGTAGAATTTAATTTATTCAATTTTTTTAATTAAGATTTTAATTGTAATTGTAGAAGGGATGAAATCAGGGTTCAATTGAAGATTTAAAATCAAACCCAAATTGGAGTTCTAAACTTCAGCAATAGGATAGAAGAGCCAAGGAAAGCAGGTGCTAATTAGTGCCTTGAGAAGAAAGCCACGCAAGTAGAAAAAGTGTGATCAAGACATGGATTGCACATCAAACTCATGGCTGCATTAGATTTAGGATTTCAATTTTAATTTAAATTTTTTATCTCTTGTATTTCGTTTCAAATTTTCAGACCTGGATAGCTATAAATAGTCTTTTCTTTTAGAGTTATTCTCTTTATTTGAATCTTATATTGATATGTTAAGATTCTGGTTATTATACTATGTATTTATCTTGAAAATAGATGTTCAAATTCTAATGGTGTATTCTTTCATGTCACAAGTCTCTTTCACATTTTCTTTTTACCATGTTCGTTGGGTTCATGTGTTCCTATCTTCTATCCTATTTGGATCTCAAATTTCTATGTTACTGTTAGTTTGATTCTTATTTTCTTATAATGATCTTAATCCATGTGTTTTTGTGTTGATAAAATCATTAATTCTAGCTTTCATGGATTCAATTCACTAATAAAGGAAAGGATGAGATTCTATTTTGATCTAGTTTTCTCTCCTTTATATGCTTTTGTGTTTTTTAAGTTTTTCATATCTACATGTACTCTGTCAGACTCTCTCACAGGAAGGACACCTATTCATCTTGTGGGAAGACAAATTGGGTTGTTCTCTCACTCTTTACAAGAGATTTAACAAAATTAAGTTAAGCGGTGGCACAACCCAACCAGCCACCAGTGCAACCTTGACCTGCAGCAAAAGCCACCCACTTTGTTAATCCCACATGTACCTTGATCACAATTTCACAATTCTAGTGATTCATGATAAAAAGACAATTCACCAATGCAATTCGTTTTTTCCATTTTTTTCAAGTCACATTAAATAAGTTGAATCTTATAATGAATGATAAATAACTTGGCCCTGAAAGATGAGTAGACTAACTACTAGGTCCCTTATTAGAATTTTCATGTAAGTGGATCCTTGACAGATTCGTTTGTTTGTATATAAAAGTCCCTTGTATGAAATATAAAGAAAAGAAAAGTGTATTTTCATATCAAATACCAGATTTCTCTTCATATTTGGTATGAAAGGACTTATTTGTAAGTAGATGAATTTTTCAAGACCCATTTACAAACAAAACAAATGAATCTTTCATGGATCTATTTATAGACAAATTTTAAGTAGGAATCTTTTAGTCACCGCACTCATCTTTGAGAGATCAATTTGGATATTTACTTTATTTCATAGTAACTACAATGATTAAAAGTGAAAACAAAACATCTTCTCAAACTAAACAGACCTTAAAATTCTTGTAACAACTATCAGTAAGTAAAATAAAAAATGTAGTGATTAATTAACTAAGAGCAACAAGATTGCATATTAGTGTATCCATGTAGATACTGCAATACAGAATGATTTTTGTTGTGCTAAGTTTGTAGTGCATAAAATTACTACATTTAATCTAACTACTAGGTGGAGGAAAATACACTATCTAAAGAGAAATAATCATAAGAAAGATTAAAAAGCACCTTTCTAACATGTTCAAGAGCTTCTGAGCTAAATTTGCACAGATATGTACAAAGCTCAACCAGTGACCAAAACCCCATGATTTCTCCCTTAATAAGGCAGTAGCAGGACAAATAAAATTTTCAGTCAAGTCTGGAACTTTCTGTGATTCTTGCATAACACAATGCTGCTTATATAACACTATACTAAATCAGACTGAAGAATAAAAATTCAAAAAATTGAATGAGAGAGGTGTTGACTATAATTCAACAACTCGACAATAAATTACAACAAAGCTATAATCATTAAACAAATGAGAGGCAGACTTCTACTCAAAATAATAATAATAATATCAAAAACATATTCAATGGGGGAAAAGATTGATATCCAATACCAACAAAGATGTCATGATCTCGTAACTCTGAAACTGCCTTTGGTAATATTACATGACCATACGAATATATAGCAACAACCAAGCTCTCAGATTGAGGTTGGCAACATGAATCAATCGATCTGTTGATCTCTAAAAAAACTAAAATGTAGTGAAATCAACAGGAATTTAGTAGCGGTTCTCTCTTAAAATTGTTCAATGTCTTCCTCTACCCTTTTTAATTGGACTATCTTTTATTTTGGACTCTTATCCTTAGTAGGTGGGCGGTGATATATATATATTATCCATAGTATATCTCGTGTGACTTCTTTAGCATCACGCTTACTTTCACATACTAGATTCTCTATATATGATGAATAAAGAAAGATCAAGTGGATCGGTTCAGACATGTTTTTGATACACAGGATCCTCATAAGAGGCAAGTGCAGAGCATACACAATGTCTAATATGAACCCAGAAAATACTTTTCCTTTCAACTAGTTTACATTATATAAAACTAAAGCTTTTGAGAGAAAGGAGGAGAGGGATTTAGAGATCCATAGAATTTTGAAAACTGATTATTATTTCAAACTGAAGGCTCTTGCCTCTTACACACACTTATGATCTCCTTTTATAGATGAAGGAGTTCATAAACAAACAAAAGAGTAATAATACATTCAGATACACTGATATCACTCAAGGACGATAAGAAAGACATAAAGCTTGAAACAGTATTTTACAAGGACGCTTTATTCTGTATCTACAGTGCTTGTTGTTTATCCTTTGATGCTTTCTGGATAACCTTCCGATAAGATCGATTCTTATCTGACTCATCGGATCATCTTTTGAGACAGTAGGCCAAGGAGGCCATGATGATGAGGTTGGCCAAGGGTCTTGGGAATCTTGCTAGATGGTTTTGTCTTTTTGCTGAGTTTCTTCTGTCCAAAAAGATTCTTCTCTAATGGTCTTATCTTCTTGCCAGTTTTGCCAGAGAAGATTAGGTTCTGAAATGGGAGTATCATTTGGAGATACTTGTGACATATGGACTTGTTCGAATTCTTCATTCCAGACTTTTGGAGAAACTTTCCAATCTGGAGAACATATGAGATCAAGATTTTTTAACTTGTTACAACTGGAGGAAACCGGTTGTTGATCTATCTTAAATCTATTTATCTCATGAAGATGTAAAGTTAATTCTTCTTTCTAGAAAGGAGGGTTGTCTAGTTTCATGAATGTTCTCAAATCTGGGAAAGTAGCATATGCCAAAGCTTGATTCTGAGTGTAAAGATATCCATTTGGATGTTTGAAATAAGGCCTGTGAATTGTGAAAATGAAGACAAAATGATCTGTTTGTTCTTTGTCTAGTTTCCAGACATTGTATTTTGACAATTCTTTATCAATTTGTTCCTTCCACCAGTGTATTGGAGAATACCATGAGAGGAATTTCCAGAGTAAAGTGTTTTTGTTTGTTGAGTCCATGACATATTCAATTGCCTTGAACGTGGGGAATATGACAGGATATTTGAACAAGACTGTGGTACACCATAAGTACCACATATCAGCTTTTGTAAATACTTCATCCATTAACAATGGGAAAATGTTTAAATATGGTGCAACAGGATTAAACCAAGTAGGCTTAGGCTTTATTTGATTTTCTTGTATCTTGGTGGTCAGATAATGGAACATGTGTATTTCTGCAAAGGATTTTATAACTAAAGGAGTGATTGGCTGGATTTTTAGTAGTTCTAGACGAAAGTCATGGAAATTTTGTGAAGAAGATCCTTTATTTAGAGGTTCATTCATCATTATGAGAGGATATTCATGGGTGTCTGTGAATATAATTACTGACCTGGTGTTTTCTTTCAATTGGTGTTGTTGTGGTGAGTTTTCTTTAGGTCTGGACAGATCGTCAGGAATTACATTTTTGTTTCCCTTGATGTGTTTAACTGTAAAATCATATCTGAAAAACCATTCTTTCAGACGAAGAATCTGAGGACTTGGAGGAACCTTATTTTTTAATTCAAGCATCTTGGGGAATGATGAATTGTCGAGGTGAACTTCAAAACATGTCCTTTTAGGTGGAAATCAAATTTTTGGATTTCGTACTTCACAACAAGTGTCTCTTTGAATGAAGTATGATAATGGACTTCAGCCGGTTTGAACTGTCCACTTGCATGTCCACAATAGAATTTTTGTCCTTCAATTTCTTCAATAAGAACTGCTTCCCAATAGTGGTCACTAGCATCTGTTTGCAAAATTCTCTTTCCTTTACCTGGAATCTTTAGTAGGGGAGGATTATTTGCAATCTCTTTTAGAATCCTGACTGCTTCAGTTTGTTCAGCTCCCCAGGAGGTGCATTTTTCTTCAACATCTTTGATAATTTTGATGTATGATGAGAGATATTGGGAATGAAGTCTCTAATATAATTCAAAATTCCAAGGAATTGTTGGATCTTTTTGATGGTGAAATTTTTCTCTGGGAATTTTGGTAATTCCTCCACAATACTTCCCTCTGGAGAATCTCATTCCGAGGAATTCTATTTCTGTGGTTCCTATTTGAGATTTTGTAGATGAAAGCATGAGGCCATATTGGTAACTTAATTGCTAGAATTTTTCTAATAATTCCTTATGACTCTTCATCAGGAGAGAATAGGAGAATGTCATCTATGTAAATGAAGGCAGAGGTTAATATGGGCTCAAAAATTCGGGTCATAGCTTTTTGGAATAGTGAAGGTGTAACTTTCAGTCCAAAAGGTAGGACTGTCCAATGAAAGTGGGCATTGGGTATACAGAATACAGTTTTGGGTCTGTCTTTTGGGTCTAGCCCAAGTTGCCAAAATCCTGACTTTAAGTCAAATTTTGAAAAGACAAAGGCATTTGTGATGTACTAGTAAAATGTGTATATCTTAGGTAAAGGAAACTTATCATCTTTGAGGAAAAGGTTTAATGGTCTGTAGTCAATGACAAGTCTCTTTTTTCCTCTGATCTTTTCTCCACATAAAAAGCTTGGCATGCCCAGTCAGAATTGGTTGGTTCAATCAGTCCTCGTTTTAGGAGTTTTTGGCATTCCTCTAATGTCGCTTGTCTGTCACTGGGCGTCATTCCTGGGTGAATGGCTTTGGTTGGATTTATATTTTCATTGAGTTTGAAGGGTAACTGTACAAAGAAGTCTTCATTTTTCCAAAGAGGCTTTGGATGTTGAAATAAATTGTGACTGTCTGCACACATCTTCAAGAGTTTTTCTTTATATTCTGCATATTCTAGAGGAGTCTCTGATAGACTGAAGATTTTCATCAAAGGATTAAATGGTTTAAAACTCTTCTTGTATCTTACACCATTTGGAAGTAGTTGGATTCTTTTAAGTTGGGAATAGACATCCATACCAATGAGAATATCTTTTCCTGGGAGATATGTTCTAATGATTTTTGTATGAATGGTGCAGTCTGGAAAAAATCTAATTCCAATATTTTTCTTGGTCATCAATTTTGTAGTAAAAATTTCTCCAATGGCAGCTTTGAATCGTAGCTTCTTTTGTTTCCAAAATTCTGGATGAAGAATTTTAGGATTCATCATAGTCCTTGCAGCTCCTGTGTCTATGAAAGCAATCACCTATATTGGAATATCATATATGGAGGGAAGAATGTGAACTTCTATGTTAGGAGCTGGTGGAACAGATACCAGGGACTGCTCTTCTACCTTGGTTATTTGGTCAAAAGATAGGATGGGAAAATGATGTTGGCAATCTTCTTCATTTTCTGAGAATTCTTCTGATTCAGAACTGCCATCCTTTGAGACATCTATGCCAAAAATAGTATCTTCATATGGATATTATTGTTCATTGTAGAGTGATTCTACATCGTCGTCAATTTGTTTGGTTTGAATAAGCCTTGCAGATTTCTCTGTTTTGTTTGGACAAGATTTTGCAAAATGTCTTGTTTTTCCATAGATGAAGAATCTATTTCCTTTCTTTTTTTCTGGGGAATGATTTTTGTTTGAAGAATTTCACCTTCCTTTTCCCTTTGTAATGTTTTTTATACTTGGAGTTCCTTTTGAAATCTCCTCTTCTTGAGAAGGATTTGCTTTTTCAGGAGCAATCTTTGTTCTTGCATTTGATCTCCAAGTATTTTTTCCGGCATGTCTTTGAATATTTTTTCTGATTTTTCATGATTCCTTCAAGCTGCATAGTTTATCAAGAGCAACAAGACATGTCTGATGTAATTCTCCAAGTGTCATTTGGACAATCTCCTTGTTTTGGATGTTTAGCATCCGATACATTTCTCCTTGGATTTCTTTAGGGTATTGAGTTTACGTAAGTGTTTTTTAAGCTCGGATAATTATACCCATTTAGCTGATAAAATCTTTGTTGCATCCTCTGGTAATGGCATTCAATGTCTCTGAGTTTTAAAGAACAACACTTCATTTCGAAGTATTCCTTTCGAATTTCTTTGTTGACCATGTCTACATTTCCAAGGAATTCAAAATGAATTGCAAATATCACAGCATCTGTATTTTCAAACCGGTGGAGCTGGTCTTGATTTACTGTGCCTATGCTTTGGTACCATTCTTTAGAGTACCTGTCATCCTGGCACAAAATTCTTCAATGACTCTGTATTTGTCAGCATCAAGATGTACCATCTTTGCATCCATCCAAGCTTTGAAATCAAGAAGTCTTTTTTCTCCACTGTGTAGGTGGGATATCATCTAATGTGAACAGAGGCGTTCTTGTGATTTTTTGCGATGGAGTATTTACTTCTTGTGAATGTAGTGAGGATGTTCTGGTATCTTCTTCATGAGAGGTCATGCAAATTTTTGTCAAATCTACATATTCTTTTTCATAGATGTCTTCTAATGTATTCTCTGATATCTCTGAATTTTGATCTGAATCAAAAGAAGTTTTTTCATCTTCTTCTGAAACTTGATAAGTTTGGGTTTTGAGAGATACCATCAGTTGTTCTTCTGGTTTTTGCTCTTCTTTTAGGTTTTCAGGGGGAATGACTTGAGAAGTGGAAATGCATACTAATTTGAGTTTTTTTACTAAAAAAGGTAGTCTGTTCTGGTAAAGTTGGTGGTAAAAACAGTGGTTTGACAGGATGGTGTAGAATGGTGTTGGAAAGAAGTTTTTTCGGAGAGAAAGGGAATGGGGAGTATGTATTTTCTGGCAGAGGTTTTGAAAATGTTTTTACATACTCTTCAATCTCAGAAACTTGTCTTCTGAGTTTTTGTAATTCCTGATTACTTTTTGCATTCTCATGAAAACTTCTTTCAGTTGCTTTCTCCATCTCTTTCTCAAGAACCTCAATCTTTTGCTTTGTTTCTGCATAAGACTTTTGAATTTTCTCTGACATCTGATTGAGTTGGGACTGGAAAACTTCTGTTAGTTTGTCTATCTTCTTTTCAATAACCTTTAAAAGGTTATTCTGGGCTAGTGAATTTGTAGTTTGCCAATTCAAAACCTCTTTTGCCTTAGTAGAGGGTTTGTGTGTACCATCCGGGAGGATTTTTGTTGGCTGTACAAAAGGTTTTGTAGAGATCTTCTTCCCTGCATCAGTTCTTCATTCTAATGAAGGAAAATCTTCATCTGTGAACATCATACAATGAATCACAGGTGTCTTTTCTTCTTGGAAAAGATTTGAGCAATTTTTTGGAGGGGGCCAGGTGATCAAATTTGGATCTACTGGTGGGAATCCTTCCTTCCTAAGGACTTTTATGCCTCTATTGTAGATGGTAGAGGCTTTTCCCTTCTCCTGATCCTGATTCATGGTCCATCTTTAGGGTCATATCTTCTTATTTGTTTTGGAGGTGGTTTGCATCGTCTTTTCCGTTTGAAGTTATCTTCATCATCAAAATTTGAAGATAATTCTGAATCAGAATCATGATATATCTTGCAGCTACAGTTTGTATCACATGTAGATGAATCTACATCCCATAAAAAATGTCCATTTAATTTGTCTGAGTAAATAGCCTTTCCATTTTCTTGGAAAGAATGGACTGGGATTTCTTCTTCTTTATCTCCTAGTGTTATCATCATTGTGTGGAACACAAGAGGAGGATTTTTGCTGGTATTTCCTTCATTTTTCCATAAAAGGTAGTTTTAACGCTACCATCCACGGAATTCCTTCTGAAAGTAGCTTCAGTAGCTACTATCTGTCTTTCTTACTTTTTGAAATTTTCATAATTGCTTATCCATTCAGTTGGAATAAGCTGTTTGAGTTCTTCCTTAGGTATTTGTCTCGGAACTTGAATTATGGTTGGGATTTCCTGGTCTTCTGCAGCTAGGACCATCAAAGCATTTCCTTCAAATTCTCTTTGTCCAGGAAGATCAAAACAATGGTCTTGGATTCTGTAAATAATTTGATGATGTAACGTTGCTGATAAGGCGGTTTCATCTTGCGGAGCACTCAAAAGTTGTACCTATACTTTGAATCTGTTTGGAAGGGTTGGATCTTTTAGTTGGACATTGAAGTTGGGAAAAATAGTAAGGATTGCATTTCCAGCATTGAGGGTTGTTAGTACTGTTTTGATCACGGCTTGCTCATACTGTTGATATGTAGAATCTAGCAGTGTGATTCTGGCAGTGACTGGGAGCCCTTTTCTTCCATGGAGGGTCAACATTAATCTGACTGCTCCAAGATGAAGAGCTACATAGTCAAGAGATTTCCATTGCTTTATCAGTTCTTTGCTGATCTCCAGATCTACATATTGTTCTGCACTAGTAGCATGGAGTGCTACTTGATCCATTCGCGAACTTTGGACATATTCTCGACATCCTTTTCTAGGAGTGAAAATTAATTTCCTAATGGAAGAAATCCATGGGAAATCAGATTTATTTCGTCGGCAAACATTATAAGGACTAAGAAGGGGAGGTAGTGAGTGTTCGATTTGGGATTCTTCTAGGATATGCTGGAACTCTATAAGGTTTCGTATTTTTGAGGAAAGTGTTCTTTTGTAGGAATTAAGTATTGTGATTCGTGAAGAAAGGGTTATAGGACTTTCTGAAGAAGTGGGTTGATTCATGGTCATAAGTTTCTCTCTTTCTCTTCTACTCACCTAATTTTACATAATGTACTCAGTTCTTAAGAAAGAAGTATATATATATATATATATATATATATATATATATATATATATATATATATATGTATATATATATGTGTGTGTGTGTGTTATTATTTAATATAATAAAATAAAAATATATTATACTCCATAGTCCTTAACTAGTCATTCTAACATAAAGCGCGTCATAATTGAAATACACTCAAAATTACCCGCGAAAAAGAAAAAATAGTACTTAGCAAACAAAATAATCCTGGGGTTATTGTAATTTTTCCATTACTTAGATATCCTTAAAGATATCATGCTTTTAAAGCCCCAAAGTTTAAAATTATTTTGTACAAGAAAGAAGATAAGAACAAGAAACTTCAATTTGTTGCCAAACTTTTTTATTTTTTTGATAATTTATTATATATTTTTTATGAGAATCAGAAATTTAATCAATTTAAGAATATGTAAAATCAAACAATCCAAATCGCTGTTTACAAATTCTACCAGGATCAATCAGAAAGAGATATTAAGTGGACTGGTTTAACACATTTGGACTAAGAAAACAAATTATGTTCAAGAAACTTTAAGTTGTCACCAAACTTTATTATTTTTTGATAACTTACTATATACTCTTAACGAGAAGTTTAATCAGATTCAAAAAATATACATAACCAAACAATCTAAATGATCATTTGTAAATTCTAAGAGGACCAATCACTAAGGGTCAGAAAGCTGAAAGAGACATGTGGCTTGGTTTAAGACATTTGGACTAAGGAAACAAATTATGTTCTTGTATTTTAAACATCAAAACTAAAATTAAATTCTAAATAGTCATTCATTATTTTGGATTAATTTTAAATTATGTTTTGATGTATTTTGATTACATTTTTATATGATTTAGAGTAGTCCCACTTAGTAAATTGTGGTTTTTGTTTGGTTCTCTCCTTGTAAGGACCAAACCCATTATGTTTTGGTGTATTCATGACACATGACAGACCCAATATAGTGTTTCATTATAATTAGGGTAAAAAGGCTAACTCTAAGTGTGTGCAACTATATGTGCAACCGTGAAAGCATTGGTGTATGAGGAGAAGAAGTGTGTGAGCAGTCGCTTTAAAGGAGAGAGAGAGAGAGACAAAAACAATTCGCAACTACTTCTTATAGCAACTTGTGTTGGTTGTTTAGAAGATCCAATGGTGAAACCTTGCCTGATCTAGCTGCAATTTTTATTGAAGATTTCTCACTCATATTTTTGCAATCTGGACGGTGGGATTGTCTACTGAAGGTCTTTAGAAGAGTCAGGAATTTTATGAAGAACTGTTGTCCGTAGGAAGTTTCTGTTACCATCAGTCTTGGTTGTTTCGGAAATTAAACGACTAAATCTTCTCCAATTGCTCTGAAATTTCTATTGGAGTTTTACTACTCATAATATGTTTTTTTGAACGGTTAGATTTGATATCAGAGCTCTAGTTTATTTCCAAAAAATTCGTGAACAGTGACAACTTTTCTGGTGACGAGATTGTTGAACTCTTCCTTATTCAATTTCAATTTGTTGATATTTTGGGCCATTATTGGTGACCATTTCAAGACTAAGAAGAGTTGTATTAATATGTCTATGGTTGGTTTTTGTAAGACTCATTGTACCTTTGTTTTGGTATTATTGGAATATTTGTCGTCTCGTGGGTTTTTTACGATTTTGGTATTATTAGAGTATTTACAGTCCAGTGGTTTTTTTTATCTCTATTGAAAGGTTTTTTCCACCTTAATTATTGGTGTTGATTTATTCTTCTATTTTCAACTACATATTATTTTTTTTTAGATTGATTGATTGCATTCATGGTGTTTTCATATTATTATGATAAAAGTGAATCTTATTGCTTCCGCTGCCTAAATCAATTAGTAATTGATTAGTCAGCTGAAAGGGTGTCAAAGTGTTGTTGTTGTTAGCACTAAATTAGAAGTCTCATAGTCTAATGAAGAGTTAGGTCAGATTTTAGAAGTTAAGCAAAGTCACTTAAGTTAGCAATACACATGTAAGAGGAGATTGATTTTTTGAATACTAATTTTATTCTAAAAATTTCCGAAGTGAGAGTTTCTCTCTTGAGTTCTTTATTAGACTTGCAAACTTATCAAAAAAATGATCAATTTTGCAACGTTTCTTCATTCTTTACGGTCTTTGTTTGTTCTACAAGCAAGAGTTTTGAGTAAATAATCCTAAACCTGAATACGTAGGGATCTGTTAACTCTTCCTCAGCAAGTATACTGAGTGTGCAAGTAATATAGACAATAAGTCCAGAATCGTATCCTCATTGAACAGAATATATAATTGGAGATTAAATCTGTATCATGGCTTGGTGAATAAAATTTGAAAATTCAGTTTGATGTTTGTGTCGTAAACGAATAAAATTAAATAACAACTAAAATTTGATTTAAATTTAACAAAGATATTTAAAACCTTGGGATTGAATAATAATATTCTCCTTCGCATGTACCCTTAATTTAATTTAATATTGTCTTTTCCAATTATCTATCTGCGCAAATAAAAGCCTTTTCAACCTGATTTCTCTAGCATTGAATTTCATAAATTAAAGTATCTAGCTCTATTCCTAGTTACCAGATTAATTTAATTAGCATTAAGATCAGTTGCTATATGCAGTCATTACTCTATAATTCATTC